>JAEEGJ010002405.1_pt1 | contig 98904 bp, 81 predicted proteins | sample 8958761 | NCBI WGS metagenome assembly JAEEGJ01 (sample SAMN16246546, study PRJNA631951) | gut metagenome | biome: gut microbiome; feature: rumen; material: RS-attached | host: Bos | place: Iran: Karaj | collected 2018-10 | reverse complement strand
TCGACACCGAGACACGCCAGCCCACCGATATCTTTGCCATCGACAACGGCGCCATCAACCAGTGGATCGTCAAGGACAAGGACTGTCCCATCGACAAGGGTGGCCGAGTGAAGATGACTGACGATGCCGCGTTGGTACATACCATAGACACTTATTATAACGATGTCGACATCAACGGCCACATCAATTCCGTGAAATACATTGAGCACGTGCTCGACCTCTGGCCCCTCGACTGGTACCGCACCCACCGCATCCGCCGCTTTGAGATAGCCTACGTCGCTGAGGCCCATGCAGGCGACAAACTCTCCTTCTACCGTGAGCAGACCGCCGACAACGAATACTGTGTGCGCATCTGCAAAGACGGCAACGTGGAGACCTGCCGCAGCAAGGTGGTTTTTGAATAGCCCATCTTCTAGCAGTTCGAGTGGCACAACATCCTGTCGATCGACATGGTTGTTGCCGTACTGACGTTCCTGTTCATCGACATATTCGACACCATTGGTACCCTCCTTGGCGTATCCCATCGTGCCGATATGGTCGACAAAAATGGCAACGTGAAGAATCTGAATCAGGCTTTCATGGCCGATGCCGTCGGCACCATAGGAGCGCATAGGAGTCAGGAGTTTTTTTCTTTCATTTTGTATGCCAAATTGCTATCTCCGAGTTAGCAAAATCGGGGGTGTTTTTATAACAATGCCTTCCACGGTTCGTGCTAATGCCTACTACGGCTCGTACTAATGCCTTGTACGACTCATAGTAGGCATTACTATCAGGGGTAAAGCCCTATCGGCACGAGGCATGGGAGGCATCAGCACGACACACACGAGTCGGTCATAGCAGATTCTGGAGCCGGTCATTGCAGATTCTTACAGTTCTGACAACTGACAGTTTTAAAACAATGCCCTCATACTGCCTTGAAGCCCGTTCTGATGCCATCCGACACGTCAAGGATAGGAGTTATATGTTCTATTAACTAATTATTAATAAATATATAATTTAAATAATTTTATTAAAATCTTTAAAAACCTTAGTATCCTTTGGGTGTGTGAGGGTGCCGAAAAAAAACTGTCAGGTGTCAGACTGTAAGATTTCCCGGCCTCAGCCCTTTTCGCCAGCACCCTCACACCCTCACAAAAAAACTTCGCCAAAGATTTGGAACTCTCGGAAATATTTCCTATCTTTGCGCGGTAAATATCAATATATGTATTATGACGCAGTTAGTGATTACGCTTAAAGACCAGTCCTATCTCCCCAACATCCGGCGTATTTTGAAGTCGCTTGTCGGAGTGGAAAAGGTTACTACGGCCAAGACCGGCGCCAAGTCCGCAGCCAGCAAGAAGCGCCTCTCGCGCTATGAGCAGTCGCTGCTCGACGTGGAGGAGGGCCGTGTGAACACGTATGAGAATAGCGAGGAGTTTTTCAAGAAAATGGGCATTTGATGTATAAAATCCGCACTACCCATCAGTTTGAGAAAGACTTGAAACGCTGCATCAAGCGTGGTTACCCCATGGATGACTTCCGTGAGGTCATCAAGTTGTTGGAGCGTGACGGACGGTTACCTGCCAAATATCGCCCCCATGTTCTTCATGGCAACCGCGAAGGCCAGTGGGAATGTCATATACTGCCCGACTGGCTGCTGATCTGGAAACAGCATGATGACGAGTTGGAACTGCTGATGCTCAATACCGGCACGCATTCCGACTTGTTTAAGAAATAGATATAATGTAGAACCCTAAAAACAAAGCCGCCTATGGTGACATAGCAAAGACAAAAAGAAGAATATACGTTGAAGCGTCCGCTGAATCTTGTTTCAGGAAATCGGCAAAATTTCAAATATAGGCAAGAGAAAGTAGATGATTCACGCCTGACGGCGTGAGCTCTATACTCGTTTAAGCCTATTAGGTGTTTGCCGATACCTCTGAAACGTAAGCGAAGTAAATGGCTCACGTTTTTTCTTTGTAAACTAATAGAGAACATTAATTATTTAAAACTTATCATTATGAAACAAACATTTCTTGCCATTCTTTTGATGCTCCTGCCCATGATGGCAAGTGCAGACGCCGTAGAGATTGGCGGCATTTGGTATAACTTGATTCCCAAGGCCAAAGAAGCCGAAGTGACGAGTAATCCGAATAAGTATTCAGGAGACATTGTTATTCCTCCCTCCGTCACCTACAACGGTCAACCCTACAGCGTGACCTCCATCGGCCATGTTGCTTTCGCCGAATGCAGCGGTTTGGTCTCCGTGACCATTCCCAACAGTGTGATTTCCATTGGCGACTGGGCTTTCTATGAATGTAGCGGTCTGACATCCATAACCATTCCCAGCAGTTTGACTTCCATAGGAATAGACGCTTTCTCTGGATGCAGCGGCCTGACCTCAATTGTGGTTGAAAGTGGCAATCAGAAATATGATTCACGCAACAGTTGCAACGCCATCATAGAGACTTCATCGAATACTTTAATCTCAGGATGCATGAACACAATCATCCCCAACAGCGTTACTACCATCCGGAGTGGTGTTTTCAATGGATGCAGCGGATTAACAACTATCAATATACCTAATAGCGTGACATCCATAGATGGTAATCCTTTCTTTGGATGCAGTGAACTAACATCAATTATTGTTGATAGCGATAATCCTCAATATGATTCACGTAACAATTGTAATGCCATCATAGAGACTTCATCGAATTCTTTAATTGTTGGATGTAAAAACACAACCATCCCAAACAGTGTAATATCCATTAGTATAGACGCTTTTCGTGGATGCAGCGAACTGACCTCCATCACCATACCCAATAGCGTGACATTAATCGGTCAAAGAGCTTTCCTTAACTGTTATTCTCTAACCGACATTTCCATCCCCAACAGCGTGGGCTCCATAGAGAATATGGCATTCCAATTTTGCAGCAGCCTAACCTCCATCACTATACCCAATAGCGTTACAAGAATAGAAGACGGTGCTTTCCTTTATTGCTGGAATCTAAGGGATATTTACTGTTGGTCTGAAAATGTACCAAATATAGGAGAAAGTACATTTGAAAGTTCATTATATATAGCTGCGACGTTACATGTGCCAGCAGTCTCAGTAGATACATACAAACAGACATACCCTTGGAGCAAATATGTGAACATTGTACCTTTGACCGATGACGATCCCAAACCGACGGGTATGCTGTCCTTGAAAACAAATGATAACATTTATCCTGTGGACATATATTCCATCGATGGCAAATGCAAATCCCAGCCTCAACGAGGTCTGAACATCATTCGCATGAGTGACGGATCTACAAAGAAAGTGATGATTAAATAACAGAAATATGAAAAGAGCAATTCTTCCAATTTTGTTGATGCTCTTGCCAATCCTGGCAAATGCAGACGCCGTAGAGGTTGATGGCATTTGGTATAACTTGATTCCTAAAGCCAAAGAAGCCGAAGTGACGAGTAATCCGAATAAGTATTCAGGAGACATTGTTATTCCTCCATCCGTCACTTACAATGGTCAACCCTACAGCGTGACCTCCATCGGCGAGCAAGCTTTCTCTAATTGCTTTCGCCTGACCTCCGTCACCATCCCCAAGAGCGTGACATCCATCGGCAGTTCTGCTTTCTATGTTTGCACCGCCCTGACCTCCGTCCATATTTCTGACTTAAAGGCATGGTGCGGTATTAATATCCCTTTTTATAATGCAAATCCTCTTTTTTATGCGCATCACCTTTATTTGAATGGAGAAGAGATTAGGGATTTGGTAATTCCCAACAGCGTGGTGAACATTGGGAGTTTTGTTTTCGCTGGTTTTAAAAGCTTAGCCTCCGTCACCATCCCCAACAGCGTGACATCCATCGGCAATTCTGCTTTCTATAGATGCAGCGGCCTGACCTCCATCACCATCCCCAACAACGTGACGACCATCGGACAACAAGCTTTCTATGAATGTACCGGCTTGACCTCAGTCACTATCCCCAACAGCGTGACATCCATCGGCAGTGGAGTTTTCCGTAGTTGCAGCAGCCTGACCACCGTCACCATCCCCAACAGCGTGACATCCATCTACGAATATGCTTTCTCTGGTTGCAGCGGCCTGACCTCCGTCTCCATCCCCCACAGCGTGACGGGTATCGGAAGCGAGGCTTTTGGCAATTGTGAAAATCTGACGGATGTCTATTGTTTGGCAGAAAAACTCAGAAATGATATTAATAGTGGCGAAGGCATCTATACTTATTCTGATGCCTTTAAGGACTCCTATCCGCAATCTATGACCCTCCATGTGCCAGCCGCTGCTATAGAAGCTTACAAGGGCACAGAGCCTTGGAGCAGTTTCAAGAGTTTTGTTCCCATTGGAGAGGGTGAGATACCTGAGACGCCCAAGTGCGCCACGCCTACCATCAGCCTCGTTAATGGTGAAATCATATTCGGCTGCGAGACGGAAGGCGCAGAGTTCGTTTCAGAAGTGACGGTCAGCGATGCGAAGGCTTATTACGACAACAAGATTTCTGCCCCGAAGAAGTTCAAGGTGAAAGTCCACGCCACCAAGAGCGGCTATAACGATTCCGACGAGGTCACAGAAGAGTTTGACTTTTCCGGCGACACCTCCCGCTCTGGCGATGTAGATGGTAATGGTGTGGTGAATGTCGCCGACCACGTGGAACTCTCGAAGATTATTCTGAACCAGCAAGGAAGCGAATAGTCTGACAGTCTGACAACTGACAGTTTTAATATGGGGCAGTCCGGAAACGGGCTGCCTCATTGCTTGTGGCAACGAGACCAGAGGTGTGGGTTGCGGAGGGCCTGTGACCGGCACATCACACCTTTATATTTTATTAAGATATTAAATGTGATATTGTATCGAAGAATTTGTTATCTTTGCAGCCGAATTATGAACCTTAAATTATATCATAGGTAAAAAGATGACAGAGATAATGGAATTATTAAGCCAGATTAACGAAAATCCCCGACTGCTGGCAAAAATAGATATCGTAGATGAAACGGGTGTATTCGACAAGGATCGGATGCGGGCAATCATTGCGGGACTGAAAAACGAGAAACTTATCGACGCGTTCATTCGGCTGACGGTCAATAAATGGAACTCGCTTGAAGCCCGCAAAGACTATCGTCTGTATGAAGTCGACAACAATTTCAATGAACGGCTGAAGTTCACAGGAGAAGGGTATTTTGACTTGCAGGGAAACCGGCACGAGGACTCCATAGACAATTACCTCGACATCCTGAAATGCGACGACCTTCGTGCGCGTGATTTGGAGGCCAAGGAACTGAAGGAGCAGGAAGAGATACTCTACGAACTGGGCCTGCTGGATGAAGAGGACTGCCAGGCAGACACAAACGCCAGCACCTCAGAGGAGCCACAACGCTATTTCGAGGCGGCAAGCAAGAAACTGGCTACGATAGCCAGCCTGTTAGCCGATGCCCAGGAAAGGGAGACCCTGCTGCTTGAGAATCGCACGACGGCAACCTCCCTGCTGGAAACCCTGCCCCAATCGATACAGACCGAATGCAAAAGTCTTGCCGACGAGAATGCTGCCTTGCATAGTCGGGTCGATGAGTTGACAGAGAAACTAAAGGCGGCTACAGATGAACTAAACGAATTGCTTAACCCTGAGCCCATTGAGTTGACGGAAGAAGAAATCGCAGAATACGAGCGGCAGGAACGTGAGTTCCGGGAGTATGAAAAGTTGCAATTTGACAAGGCGCTCAAGGAAGCCATCGACGAACTGGAGAAGAAGTCTGTCAAAATCACCACCCTGACCAAGCGTGTGCTCGACATCCCCGAGTATGACAAGCAACTGGAGCATTTCCGGGTACTGAGTTTTCTGCTTGCGGGCGTCAAGGCCTGGCAACAGGTAGAGGGGTCGCTGGTGGACCAGATCAACAGTATTGCCAATGAGCGCAGACAGCAGCCCACAGGCAAGTTGGCCGACCAGTTGAATATCCTGACGGGCAAGGACGCACAAGCGAACTATACATCAACAACAGAAACAGATAAGAAGGAATGAGCGAAGACACTACACAGAGCCTCAGAGGTCTCTTTGAGGGGGCCGACCTTAACGGGGCACAGATAAACGTTATCACCGGCGACCACGCTGAGGTGAGTTATCAGAAAGTCGGAAAAGAGGAAGAACAGCCTCATTTTCCGCTTCATGGCAACAAGGATGAGGGTATGAGAATATATGACTCCCTGGCCCAAGAATCCTTGATGCAAGGCCAGCAAGACAGTTGGCTGTTCTTCATGGGGTTCGTTGAGCAGAAGCCTCTGAAGGCCAGAAAAATCGTGTGGACGGGAACTAAAGAGCAACTCCGCGTGATGCTGCGTATGCTGAACGAGGATTCGATAAACAACAAGTCATTGTCTGTGGCAGATATGGAAAGGCTGACACCCCAGATATTCGTGGACGTCAACAACAATCCGTTGAAATTAGCCAAGCCCAAGGAGGAAATCTCAAAAACAATGGATAAGCTGATTAAAATTTTCCGACCATCTCCGACCTCTTCTGAAACCCTTTGACCAAAGGGATTATTGATTGATTTATCCGACTGTTCCCGACCAAGGAATGGTCGGATAAAACATAAATACAGATACTTATACTCTGAATTATTAGATGTAAATTTGCATCGCAGTTCCGAAATATAGTAGGGCTGTGATGCTTCTTTCGTCGTGGGCCCAAATAAGATGGAGAGCATCGAGACCGGTCTCATCTTTTTATAAACAATTAAAGAAAGGTTTAAGAAGATGAAGACAACGATTCTTCGAGTAGTGGCACAGGGGACTGTGAACTACGTTCCCTCCCGAAAGGTTGAGGGCGGCCAGACGGCCAAGTGTATGATCCGACTCCGCGAGTTGGGTGGTTCTAACGCCAATGAGTACGTTTGTACGACGTTCGGCAATTTAGCGTTGTGTGTGTTCCATGAGGGCGATGTGGTGGCGGCTTCTCTCAGATTCCGCGCCCACGAGGCCGGCGGGAACTTCTATCAGGATGTGACGATTAACGAGATGGTGAAACTTAACAGCAAGTAAGAGGTATGGAGAATACAATTATTAAGAGTATGAATCAGGAGCCTGTATTCGCGATCAATCCGAGGATACTCGGAGGCGATCTGGGGAAGTATCATCGCGGCTATGCTGAGCCCGCTACGGCAGAAAGGGTTGGAGAATGTCTCTCCAATCCCCTGCTGGGGCAGACGGTGCTCGACGTGCGCAGAGGTCAGGAGGAGCGAAAGGACCTGCTGTTCTCCATCTGCCCGCACTACAAATACTTCAACAACGACCATCGTGCCCAGGCCGACATCATCCCCGAGGCATTCACCTTTAAGACGTGCGTCGACGTGGATGAACTCTCATTGGTGGATCAGGCCATCAGCAAGGCCCGGGAGGTGAACAGCGACCCGATGTCCGACTGGCAGGATATGGTGCTTTACATCGAGTACTCGGCACGCCATAAGGTGCACATCTGGATTCTGATGCCCGTGGGCATGACCATCGAGGAGGCTCAGAAAGCCTTCTGTGAGGAAATCGGCATCCCCTATGATGAGAGTTGTATCACGCCAGAGCGTTATATCTACATGACGGGCGACGAAGTCTATAAGTCTGACAAGTGGCTCCAGCCGCTTTCGGAAGAGGAGGTAGAAGAGCGCCGTGAGGCCTTCCTGAATCGTGGGCTTGATGTGGATGGCCGTCCGCTCAAGAAACCCGAGAGCGCAAAGGCTGTGGCTACAGAGGCGGCTCCGTCGGCAGACAGTCTTGGCATCATTCCGGCTGAAACACGCACGCGATACATTCTTAAGGCTTGTATGGACGAGGAGGGTGTCACAGTGGATGACCTCAACGTGGAGGGTGACCGTCACAACTCGGTGAAGATGGTGCTCAGCACGGCCGTACAGTTGTTGAAGCAGGGTGAGTTCCTGGGTGCACTCAGCGAACTGATGCCCAACAACTGGCAGGATGACAACATCCAAAAGTTGGTATCGGACTTTTATGCCAAGTACTACGACCCGAGTCAGAAACTGACCTTGGCCCAAAAGCGCATCTTCCGTGAGAGTCGCAAGAAGAGGGAAGAGGTCAAGGGTGAAGAATCTGCTACATCCAGCGAGTCGGCACAGGATTCATTGGAAACGTCAGACGGCAACCAGTCTCCCCTGTCGAAACTCTTTGCTGCTCCCAAGCCGCCTGAGATGCCTAAGATGCTGCCGAGGCTTGTGAAGGTTGTGACCTCGCAGACCCCCGACATCTACAAGCCCACGGTGGCGCAGGCCATGTTCCCGCCGTTGGCCACCTATCCCCGTCAGTTACGTTTCAAGTATATTGACAATCAGGATCGTGAACTGCGTATCAACTGCCTGATAGTGGCTGAGACGGGATCGGGCAAGGACTCTTGCACACGCCAGCCGCTGAATCACATCCTCGCTCCGATGAAGGAGCGCGATGCTGTGAACAGGGAGCGGCTGAAGAAGTTCAACGAGGAGTATAACAGCAAGGCCTCGAACAAGGAAAAGCCCAAGCGTCCTGACGACCTGATTATCCAGACCGTGAAGTCGGACATCACCCGTGCTGCGCTTATCCAGCGTATGGACGAGGCACAGGGCGCACCGCTCTACGTGAAGATGAGTGAGATCGAGCAGTGGGACAAGGTGGAGGGAGCCTCTGGACGTTCCAATCAGTTCACCAACCTGAAGATGAACGACGACGAGGACAATGACTTCGGGGCAGACCGCGCAGGTACCCAGAGTGTGACAGCCTCGGTGAGTCTCCATCTGAACTGGAACGCCAACACAGTCATCACCAAGGCGCAGAACTACTTCAGGTTCGTGCCCAACGACGGTCCTCTGTCGAGGCTTGTGCTGGCTACGGTACATGAGGCTGAGATAGGTGCAGACATTCCCGTCTTTGGCAACTATGACGAGAAGTACGACCAGGCTCTCCAGCCTTATCTCGACAACCTGAGTGCGGCTACAGGCAGTATTGATTGTCCCCAGGCTAAGCGTCTGGCTCGCAAGTTAAAGGCTGAGTGCAGCGAGTTCGCCCGTCTGTCGCAGGACCGGGTGTTCGACAATCTCTCCCATCGTGCCTTGGTTCATGCCTTCCGCAAGGCCTGTCTGCTCTATGCGGCCAACGGGATGAAGTGGGAGAAAAGTATCGAGTCATTTTGCCGCTGGAGTCTTTTCTACGATCTGTATCTGAAGATAAAACTTTGGGGTGACATTATTCGTCATGCTGATGACAATGTGCCCACCTCTAAGCGTGGCCCCCGCAACCTGCTGGAGGACATCAAGACAGACGAGAACGGGGTGTTCACCTATCGCGACGCTGTAAATGCACGTCTTAAGAACAGCATGAACGAGGAAGGCACGAAGAACATGCTCTATCAGTGGAAATCGCGTGGCTATATCTTACAACTGACAGATGACAGTTTTAAAAAGGCAAGGTAGGTCATAAGGTTTCATTTCTCACAATGGGGACTGTCCCTGTTGTGAGATTTTTATTAAAATATATCGAAAAAAGTTGGCAAAATATTTGGTGGTTTCAGAAAAAAGTTGTAACTTTGTAGCGTGAATAAGGGGATGACAGAGCGCTCGGAGTAATCTCTTCTCCCCCTGAGTCAGGGGGAGTTAAGAGGGGGTCTGAAGAGGCGCTTGACATGAAGAAATAGAGCGCGACAAGAGCACTTGTTCAGACCACCCCTGGCCCCTCCTAACTTAGGAGGGGAATTGAGGCAGAAATAAAGCGGGAGGTGGCGGCCCGGTGTAGTTCGCCACAAGAGTATAATACTATGAAAAACATTTAAAGTTATGAGTCAGAAATTTAAAAAGATCCAGAACTCTAACGATGAGTCTACCGCCTATGGCAAGTGGTTCGCAACGGCGGTGTATGACCAGAAGTTCGTCACCACTAAACAGTTGGCTGACTTCATCCAGAAGCAGGCCTCGGTGAAGCGAAGCGACATCATGGCCGTGCTCGATGAACTGGGTGATGCCATGAAGCACTATTTCGAACTGGGCCAGAAGGTGAAACTCGACGGCATCGGCATCTTCAAGGTGGGCTTCTCGAGCATCGGCACCACGGAGAAGGAGGACTGCGGCGCAGCCACCATCACCACGCGAAGGGTGCTGTTCCAGCCCGAGACGGAGCGCATCGTGGTAGGCCAGACGGTGAACAAGCAGGGCAAGATCACCCAGAAGTACGTCGTGGCCAAGGCGCTGGTGAAGGACGTGGTCTTCGAGGAGACCTATGATCCGGCCTACGAGCCTGAGCCTGAACCCGGACCCGGCAACGACGACGGGAATGGGTAACCTCTTCCCCTCCTGAGTCAGGAGGGGTGTCCTCACTCCACAAAAAAGAGCCCCGCGCCAAACGGCGAGGGGCTCTTAGTTATCTATGACGGAGGTTCAGTTCACCTTGAAGTCGAGGGCTTGGAGGTCCTTGTCGAGCGAGGAGGTACCATAGAGGATCTGGTAACGGCCGGGCTTCACGGAGAGTTCGTCGATGGCTTCGTTGTAGTATTCGAAGGCCTCTGCGTCGAGGCTAATCACGGCCTGCTGTGTCTCACCGGGTTTCAGCGAAAGTTTCTTAAAGCCCTTCAGCGCCTTGATGGGGGCTCCGGGGTCGTCGAGGGCCTTTACGTAGACCTGTACGGTCTCGGTGCCTTCGCAGTTGCCGGTATTGGTGACGGGGACCACGACTACGCAGAAGGGCTTCTTGGAATCTGCCTTGGCCGACTTGGCGGTGATCTTGCCCTTGCCGACGGCGAAGGTGGTGTAGGAGAGTCCGTAGCCGAAGGCGTACTGCGGCTGACCCTCGAAGTAACGGTAGGTGCGGTTCTTCATCGAGTAGTCGAGGAAATCGGGCAGGTCGTTGTTCGAGCGATAGAAGGTGACGGGCAGTTTGCCGCCGGGGTTGTAGTCGCCGAGGAGCACTTCTGCGAGGGCCTTGGAACCGCCCTGACCGGCATACCAGGCCTGGAGCAGGGCATCGTATTCGCCCTCGACACTGCCGAAGGCGATGGCAGAGCCGGAGCAGTTGACGAAGATGACAGGCTTGCCCGTGGTGTGCATGGCGCGGACGAGCATCTGCTGCACCTTCGGCAGTTCGATGTCGGCCTTGTCGCCGCCTTCACCCTCCATCTGGGCAGAGATGCCGCCGATGATGACGATGGCATCGGCCACGCTCACCTCCTTGGCGAGGTCGGTGAAGTCGGCGAGGATGCGCTCGCAGATGTCACCACGCAGCATCGCAAACTGTCCGTTGCCGTGACGGTATTCGATCTCTACATCATAGGTCTTGCCGGCCTCGACGGGGAACGACTTGTATTCGGGCTTCCTTCCGAAGCCGAAGCCGCGACGCATGCCGCCCTTGGCTTCTTCGACCACCTCGCCATTGACCTTCAGGACATAGCCGTTGTCGGTGGTCAGCGTGTATTTCATCTCACCGGTGAAAGTGGCCTTGTACTGTCCGCTGATGCGCACGGAGAGCGAGTCGCGGCTCACGCCCTGGGCAAAGCCCCAGGCGCCAAAGGTGGAGAAGTTGAATGGCTCGGTATGGTATTCGGTCTTGGCGGGCTCGCCTGCGAGTTCCTTATTATTATAGAACTCTACCTTCACGCCCTTGCCGCCGTTAAAGTCCTGCAGGTGGTGGATGGTAGCATACTCGTCGTTGAGTTCGCAGGCCTTGCGGTAGATGATGTTCGTGTTAGGCAGGGCAGCACGGAGTCCGTCGAGCAGCGAGTGGGTGTGGGCCTCTGTGGGCGTGCCTCCGTAGTTGCCGTTGAGCATGGCGGCATCGTCGGCGTTAGGACCAATGACGGCCAGCGTCTTGATGTTCTTTGAGAGCGGCAAGACGTTGCCTTTGTTCTCTAACAGCACCATCGACTCGCGGGCAGCCTGGGTGGCAAGGGTGTCGAAGGCCTCACAACTGATGACCTCGGGGCCGAGGTTAGCCCAAGGCAGCATGTCGGCAGGGTCGAACATGCCGAGTTCGAAACGGCCTGTGAGCGTCTTGCGCAGATGGGCGTCGAGGTCGCTCTCCTTGATGAGCCCTTTCTGCAGGGCCTCGGTGAGAACCATGAACACCTTACCGCACTCGAGGTCGGTACCGTTGAGCACAGCGTCGACAGAGGCGGAGAGGGGGTCTTTGTGGGTCTCGTGCTGGCCGCGGTTGAAGAAGTTGTTGATGGCGTCGCAGTCGGTGAGTACGATGGCATCGTAGCCCCATTTGTTGCGCAGGATGTCGATGAGCAGACGGTCGCTGGTGCAGCAGGGCCTGCCCTCGAAACGCTGGTAGGCGCACATCACCTCGCGCACGTCGGCCTTCTTCACAAGGGCCTTGAAGGCGGGGAGGTAGGTCTCCCAGAGGTCTCGGTTGGTGGGCTCGACATTCATCGAGTGGCGCAGGGGTTCCGGACCGCTGTGTACGGCGTAGTGCTTGGCACAGGCGTGGGTCTTGAAGTAGCGCTTGTCATTGCCCTGCATGCCGAGCACGGTCTGTACGCCGAGCACGGCATTCATATAGGGGTCTTCGCCGCAGGTCTCCTGGCCTCGTCCCCAGCGGGGGTCACGGAAGATGTTCACGTTCGGACACCAGAAGGTGAGTTCGGGGTTGCCTGGGTAGTAGATGACGCCCATGGGCACATTAAACAGTTTGGGGTCGTTGTGGTCGGTGCGGTTCCAGTTGGCGCGGGCTTCGTCGCTCACGGCTGAGAACACGTCGTAGACCAGTTTCTCGCTGAAGGCGGCAGCCATGCCTATGGGCTGGGGAAACACGGTATAGCCCCCCTGACGCACACCATGACAGGCCTCGCTCCACCAGTTGTAGGAGGGGATGCCGAGACGGTCAATGGAAACCGACTTGTTCATCATCAGGCCGACCTTCTCCTCAGGCGTCAGCATCGAAATGAGGTTCTCCACACGCTCTGCCGTGGGCAGTTGTGGGTTCTGCCACGGGTACTTTTGCTGGGCCGGCGCAGTAACTGTCACGACGGCCAGCAACGTCAGAAATAAGATTCTTTTCTTCATCGTAAATTAGAATAATTGAGTATTTTTTAAGTTTATCGGAATTCTGAATAGTTGATTGCGGTGCAAAGTTAATCAATTAAATGCTTTTTAGCAAAAATAATGGCGTTTTATTTTGAATATTGGCTGAATTTGATTAATTTTGCAACCGATTTCAAATAGTTAACCCCTCGTCGGGGCTTCGCGCAAGCCCTGAGTGGACTGACAAGACGACGGCTTTCGGGTAGGGCTGGCATGGTGCACAGGGAAAAGTATAACATTTAAAAACAAGTCAATTATGGCAGAAATGAATTTTGGTGGCGTGATGGAAACTGTTGTCACCAGCAAGGAGTTCTCTTTGGAGAAAGCACGTGAAGTATTGAAAAATGAGACAATCGCTGTGATCGGTTACGGTGTTCAGGGTCCGGGCCAGGCCTGCAACCTGCGCGACAACGGATTCAACGTGATTGTCGGTCAGCGTCAGGGTAAGACCTACGACAAGGCTGTGGCCGACGGTTGGGTACCCGGCAAGACACTGTTCTCCATCGAGGAAGCCGCCGAGAAGGGCACCATCCTTTGCATGCTTCTGAGTGATGCTGGTCAGATTCAGCAGTGGCCCGTCATCAAGAAATATCTGAAGCCCGGTAAGACGCTGTACTACTCTCACGGTTTCGCTATCAACTGGAGTGACCGCACGGGTGTGATTCCCCCGAAGGATGTCGACGTGATCATGGTGGCTCCGAAGGGTTCTGGCACCAGCCTCCGCACGATGTTCTGCGAGGGTCGCGGCTTGAACTGCTCATACGCTGTCTATCAGGATGCTACGGGCAAGGCTAAGGAGAAGACAATCGCTTTCGGTATCGGAATCGGTGCCGGCTATCTGTTCGAGACAACCTTCCAGCGCGAGGCCACCTCAGACCTCACCGGTGAGCGCGGTTCGCTGATGGGTGCTATCCAAGGTCTGCTGTTGGCACAGTACGAGGTGCTCCGCGAGCACGGGCACTCTCCCTCGGAAGCCTTCAACGAGACCGTTGAGGAACTGACACAGAGCCTTGGCCCGCTCTTCGGTGCAAAGGGTATGGACTGGATGTACGCCAACTGCTCGACTACCGCTCAGCGCGGTGCCCTCGACTGGGCTCCCCGCTTCCACGACGCCATCAAGCCTGTGATGGAGTGGCTGTACTACTCTGTACAGACGGGCAACGAGGCACAGATCACCATCGATGCCAACTCGAAGCCCGACTACCGAGCCGGCCTGGAGAAAGAACTGGAGGCCATGCGTAACCAGGAGATGTGGCGCGCCGGCGAGACCGTGCGCAAACTGCGTCCAGAGAATCAGGATGTATAAGAAAGTGAAAAGTGATGAGTGTAAAAATGCACTTGTCACTTTTTGCTTTTAAAGACATAGTAACATATTAACATATTATTAAATTAAAGCATAGGAATCAAAGCATGTAAGAGAATTGATAGCGAGAAGTAATTGTTAATAAGAAATTGTTATTATGTTACTATGTCTTTAAAAAGATACTCTGTCAAATAAATAGGATAAAATGGGAAAATTAGTAATTAATTCTTACGATGAATTCGCAGCACATCTGGGTCAGGAACTCGGAGTCTCAGACTGGCTGCAGATCGACCAAGACCGTATCAACCTCTTTGCCGACGCCACACTCGACCATCAGTGGATACATGTCGACGTGGAAAGGGCCAAGAAGGAGAGCCAATATCACAGCACCATCGCCCACGGCTACCTGACACTCTCCGTGCTGCCGTATCTGTGGAACCAGATCATCGAGGTGAATAATATCAAGATGCTCGTGAACTACGGCATGGACAAGATGCGCTTCGGCCAGCCTGTGGTGACGGGCTCTCGGGTGAGGATGACCACGAAACTGCACAACATCCAGAACCTGCGTGGCATCTGTAAGGTGGAGATTGATTTCAAGATAGAGATAGAGGGACAGCGCAAGCCCGCTCTCGAGGGCATCGCATCGTTCCTGTACTATTTTATATAATTTAGGTTACAGTTGACGGTTTAAGTTCTTGCGTCCTTTCAGTAGTAAGCGAGCAGAGCCGTTCTGTCTTTAGAAGTAATCAACTGTAAATCGTAAACTGTAAACAGTAAACAAAAAAGGATAACATGGGAGGATTCTTTGGAACCATCAGTACTAAAAGTTGTGTTAATGACCTGTTTTATGGCACAGATTACAACTCTCACCTCGGAACTCGTCGCGCTGGTCTGGTAACCTATGATCGCGAGAAAGGCTTCAGTCGTAAGATTCACAATTTGGAACGTGACTATTTCCGTTCGAAGTTTGAAGATGAACTCGACTCGTTCTCGGGCAATCAGGGCATCGGCGTGATTAGCGATACCGACCCGCAGCCAATCCTCGTGAACTCACATTTAGGGCGCTATGCGGTGGTGACGGTGGCAAAGATCAACAATATCGACGATATCGCCCAGGAACTGTTGGATCGCCGGATGCACTTCAGCGAGTATTCTGCTAACACCATTAACCAGACCGAACTCGTAGCGCTACTCATTAATATGGGCCGCACCTTCGTAGAAGGCATCAATCTGGTGTATCAGAAAATAGAAGGTTCGTGTTCGATGCTCATCCTCACGGAAAAGGGAATCATTGCCGCACGAGACTTCTTGGGCCGTACCCCTGTCGTGGTGGGCAAGAAGGAAGAAGCATACGCCGTATCCAGCGAGACGACGAGTTTCCCGAACCTTGACTATCAACGTGTAAGAGACCTTGGCCCGGGTGAGATCGTGTATCTGACGGCCGACTCGATAGAGATGCTACAGGAGCCTTTCAAGCGGGAGCAGATCTGTTCGTTCCTATGGGTCTACTATGGTTTTCCGGCCTCAGACTATAACGGCATCAACGTAGAGGCTGTTCGTGAGGCGAACGGTAAGATGATGGGTCAGACGGACGATACAGAAGTGGATAGCGTCTGTGGCGTGCCAGACTCTGGTGTCGGTATGGCTCTTGGATATGCCGAGGGTAAAGGAGTACCTTACAAGCGTTCGGTACTGAAATACACACCGACATGGCCGCGCTCGTTCACACCTGGCAATCAGGAGCGCCGGGCGCTGGTGGCAAAGATGAAACTCATTCCGAATCCCTCGTTGTTAAAGGATCAGCGTGTGGTGTTCTGTGACGACTCTATCGTGCGTGGCACACAGTTGAAAGACAATGTGCGGACCTTCTTCGAGTATGGTGCCAAAGAGGTGCATTGCCGCATCTCTTGTCCGCCGCTGGTCTACGGTTGTCCGTTCATCGGCTTCACTTCGTCGAAAAGTGATATGGAACTGATCACGCGCCGTATCATCAAGGACTTTGAGGGTGACGACAAGAAGAACCTCGAGAAATATGCCCAGACCGACTCGCCCGAGTATAAGCGGATGGTCGATGAAATAGCCCGCCGGTTAGGACTGACGACCTTGAAGTTTGCCCGTCTGGAGGACCTTGTGGAGGCAATCGGTATGCCGAAGTGCAAACTCTGCACACATTGTTTCGACGGCAGCAGTTATTGCCATGATTATGACAAAGAGGACGAAAGGCAACTGAAACTGGACTTCTAATTTCACGAATTCTTTATAAGGCAACTATCTTCTTGTAAGATGTATTCCTCCTGAAGAAGATAAGACAGCGCGGCATCCAGTTCGTCGGTAGGCAACTGGATGCTGCGTAAGTCTGTGATGGGGTGGGGCTTCCCGTCGGCCAGCATCTCAAGTATCTTCTCTTGGGCAGTATTCATCCGGGGTTCGGATACAATACCACCTTTACGATGACTCAGACAGACGTCGCACAGACCACAGTCGTGGCTGTCAGTCTCACCGAAGTAGCGTAATAACTGACGACTACGGCAGACCTGATCATCAGTGGCATATTGGATGACGGCCTGGATACGCTGGCGGAACTGATCGAGACGTTCTTCATAGATGGCTGGCGTGAACTGAAGGTATTCTTTGTCTTCCCGCCGTTGGGTGTATCTTATGTAAGGTGTCTTCTTCTGAGGGATGAAATGAAGAATATGCCGTTGTCCCAACCCTTTCAGGGTCTGATAGACTTGCTGAGGTTCCAAGGCGGTCTGACTGGCGAGGAAACCCTCGTCGATGTAGTGGTAGTCGGTAAAGAGGCCGCCGTAGTTTCGCAGCAGGGTTGTGATGATCTTATCTTCGTTGGGGGAATTGTTCTCCAACTTATAGAGTTCACCTCGAGAGATGGTGAACATCAGGCGGGCCTGATTGTCCTGTTCCTCCGTATATTCGATGTAGCCGGCGCGAGTGAGTATCTTCAGGGCTGAGTCTACCTGTATGGGAAAGTGATGGAAGGCATGACAGAACTTGTCGATGTTGAACTCAAAGGTATGGTTATAGCCTGATCCAATGCCTATCTGATAGAAGAAAGCCAGATGCTCATAGACTTGCCGGATGTAGTCTTTCTCTGGGAATGTGTCTGCCACGCGCTTCTCAAGTTTCCGCTTGTCTCCGTTGTTATAGAGCAACACGGCATAAGAGCGGAGCCCGTCACGACCAGCACGTCCCGCCTCCTGGAAATAGGCTTCGATGCTGTCGGGACAGTCGATGTGGATTACAACCCGCACGTCGGGCTTGTCGATACCCATGCCAAAGGCATTCGTAGCAACGATTACCCGGGTTTTGCCTTCCTGCCAGGCCTGTTGCCGCTCATCCTTCACACTCGTGTCGAGACCAGCATGATAAAACGTGGCTGAGATACCAGCCTTCATCAGGAGTTCGGCATATTCCTTGGTTCGCTGACGGCTTCTTACATAGACGATTGCAGTACCTTGAAGACGACTGAGAATGTGGATGAGTTGTTCGCGTTTGTCATTGGCTTGTCGTACCACATAGACGAGGTTCTTGCGTTCGAACGACATGCGGAAGACGTTGAATCCCTCACTCCTCACTCCGCACTCCTCACTCCTCGATAACTTTTCGCAGATGTCATCAACGACGGCAGGGGTAGCAGTGGCGGTGAGGGCCAAGACGGGTACGCCAGGCAAGAGTTTGCGGATGTTCGCAATCTCCAGATAGGAGGGACGGAAATCGTAACCCCATTGAGAGATACAATGAGCCTCATCGACGGTGATGAAACTCACTTTCATGTGGCGGAGTTTCGTCTGGAAGAGTTCGGAGGCCAGTCGTTCTGGAGAGACATACAGCAATTTGACATCGCCGAAGATACAATTCTCAAGGGTGATGATAATCTCTTCGTGTGTCAGACCTGAATAGATGGCTGCGGCCTTGATGCCTCGGCGGAGCAGATGATCCACCTGGTCTTTCATCAAGGCAATGAGGGGAGTGATGACGATGCTGACACCCTTCTGGGCTAATGCCGGTACTTGGAAGGTGATACTCTTGCCACCACCCGTCGGCATCAGGCCTAAAGTGTCGTGCCCGGAACAGATTGACTCGATGATATCTTTTTGTATGCCGCGGAAATCATCATAGCCCCAATATTGTTTAAGTATCCCTTTGTATCGATCCATAATTTTGGTTTGCAATTGATGGTTTACAGTTTACAGATGATTACTTCTATAGTCAGAACGGCATGCTAGCATATCATCTGTAAACCGTAAACTGTCAACTGTAAACTAACAATCACTCTTCGCTCGGTTTAATATCTTCTATCTGCAACTGCACCTCGCTACGCTTATAGATATTGTCCTCGATAGTATAGACAATATCAAACGAGCGCTTAGACTTGATATACCGTGCCGACTCACTCTGTCCGAAGGCAATACCATTAAGTACATTACTCGACTTGGAATCGACGAGTTCCAACTTGATATGTTCCTGCTGACGGCCTACGACCTTTGAGGTGCCGTAGTCATAGACATTGCGGGTACAGAAATTGGGCTTGGGATTGTCAGGTCCGTGCGGGGCCAACTTCTTCAGGTCATTATGCAATTTCTTGGTGACGTCCTTGAAATCGATGACCGCATCGATGTCGAGAGTGGCCTCCGTCTGTTCCGGCAGGATATGTTCATCGACATACTTCTGGAACCGACGGCGAAATTCTGGGATGTTCTCTATCTTAAGAGACAGACCGACAGCATAGGTATGACCGCCGAAGTTCTCCAGCAGGTCGCGGCAGTTCTTAATGGCATCATAGATGTCGTAGCCGGCCACACTACGGGCAGATCCCGTAGCGATGCCATTAAACTTCGTCAGCACCACCGTCGGACGATAGTAGAACTCTGTCAGGCGGGATGCTACAATACCGATAACGCCCTTTTTCCAGTTTTCGTCATAAAGCACAATGCTCGAGGGATGATCCTGATGTACCAGTTTCTCTACGATCTGGTTGGCCTCTTCAGTCATCTGCTTGTCGACATCCTTACGCTGCTCGTTGTATTCATTAATAAGGTGTGCCTCTGACAATGCTTTTGTGAAATCACGCTCTACCAGCAGGTCGACAGCCTCCGTGCCGTTCTGCATACGTCCCGAGGCATTGATGCGTGGCCCGATCTTAAAGACGATATCGTTCATGGTTATCTCCCGTCCCGTCAGTCCACAGATATCCATAATGGCCTTCAGTCCCATCGAAGGACCTGTGTTCAGTTGTTTCAGTCCGTGGTAGGCGAGGATGCGGTTCTCTCCCATGATGGGCACAATGTCTGCGGCAATGCTTACGGCGCAGAAGTCGAGTAGGGGGATGAGCCGGGAGAAGGGGATGCCATTGTTCTTGGCAAAGGCCTGCATGAACTTGAAGCCCACCCCACATCCACAAAGATGCTTGAAGGGATAGGTGGAGTCTTCACGCTTCGGATTGAGAATAGCCACAGCATCTGGCAGTTCATCATCAGGTACATGATGGTCACAGATGATGAAGTCTATGCCCAGCCGCTTGGCATAGGAAATCTCTTCGATGGCCTTAATACCGCAATCGAGAATGATAATGAGTTTAACACCTTTTTCTGCCGCATAGTCCAATGCCTTAATACTGACACCATAACCTTCTTCATAACGGTCAGGGATATAGTATTCAATATTGGAATAGAACTGTTGCAGAAACTTATACACCAAAGCCACCGCCGTACATCCATCGACATCGTAGTCGCCATAGACCATGATACGCTCTTTGCGCCCCATGGCATCGTTCAGTCTGTCTACCGCCACGTCCATGTCGTTCATCAGGAACGGATCTATCAGTTCGTTTAACATCGGGCGGAAGAAACGCTTGGCAGCGCTTTCCGTCTTGATGCCTCGCTGAATGAGCAGGCCAGCGATGATCGGACTCATGCCGATCTTCTCTCCCAGCTCCTTAGCCGCCGTCTGTTGTTCTGATGTAGGTGGTTCGTAATTCCATTTGAAATGCATTAATATATTTATTTTTTATTCTTTCCGCTTCGGTGGCCAACCGCCTCAGTCAGGCTCAAAGAGCGCCTATTAAGGCAATTTAGCGTCCAAAGGTAAGCATAAAAAATGAAATAAGAGCATAATCTGCGTAAATTTTAACAGATTATGCCCTTTTTAACAAATCAATGATGATCTCAGAGACCGAGTTTCTTACGGATTTCTGCGGGGATGGCGTTCTTGTTGATGAGGAAATCCATAGTGTTTGCGGCGATAAATGCCTTAGTCATGTACCATATGCCCTTGTAGTCGCCGGATTCTCCCCAGGAGTTCTGCACCATATAGTACTCTTTTCCGTTCTGGTCTTTGGCCACACCGAAGATGTGCATACCGTGGTCGTCTGTCAATTCCCAGTTGTCGAAACGCTCCTGGCGCATCTCCTGTGTCGGTACGATCTCAGGTACGGTACAGCCCAGCGAGTCGATAATGTTGCGCTTCTTTTCGGCAGTCAGTTTCAGCCAGCGGGCCATATCGCTACCAGTAAGACTCTGTGCGGCTTTTGAGTCGACGGCGTAGGCCAGTCCCTGACGGGTGAATCCCTCCTCTGACACATCACCGCCCCAGGCTACGGTATAGCCGTTGTCAATGGCGTTGTCGATAATCTGCATCATCTCGTTCATTGGAACGTTATAACTCAGCGGGAAGCGCCAGTTGTCTTGTACCTCCACAGCGAAGGCTGAATAGAATGGATGGTGGGTGTAACTGGTGATGGAGACATAGTCATCGAGGTTGATGCCGAGTGAGGCGGCAAAGGTCTTCGGAGTGTACTCCTTGCCCTCATAGGTGAACTTCTCAGGGCATTTGCCGAGATAGGCGTCGAGGATGCCCTGCAGACCGACCTTCCACTGGTTGCTGATCTTCTTGGCGCTGCTCTTTGAGACGGCTGACACGTAGGGCTCCAACAGCGAGAAGAACTCGTTGAAGTTGTTCAGGGAGTCGCCATAGAGCGAGCCGGGGAAAGGCATTGCCTCCAGCGGACAGATACCGTGGTTCTTCAGCGTAGAGAGGACATCCTCAGAACTGCCGCCCTGTGCAAACTGGCAGTCGCCGTGATATCTTACCACCTGGATGGCGCGCTCCATGTAGGTTTTGTTTGCTACAAAGGCTTCGCAGAGGGTGTATCGCTTGCCTGTGGCTTTCAGGATCTCTGCCTCGAAGAATGAGAGGGTAGAGTAGTCCCAACACGTACCCGAACGGTTCTGGTCCTTGATGGTGGTGATGGGGTTTTCCTTGATAACGGTAAAGACGGGCTTGTTGGCGTCTTTGGCGGCTTCCTTCTTCTTGGCTGCCGATGCACTGAGGACCATCATGCCCATAAGTGCGAAAGTTAGAATCTTTTTCATATAATAATTATAATAGGTAAATAATTCTCATTTATCTTTATTCGTTTCCTCTATTTCTTCTGCTTCATGAAGTCTTCGAGTTCCTGAGGATGATAAGGGATGCGCTTGTTGCCGAGGAAGCGACAACCGTCGTTCGTGATGAGAATGTCGTCCTCGATGCGGATACCGCCGAAATCCTTGTAGGTTTCGAGCATGTCGAAGTTCAGGAATTCCTTGCAATGCCCGCTGGACTTCCAGTCATCGATGAGGGCGGGGATGAAGTAGATGCCTGGTTCGTCGGTCACCACAAATCCTTCTTCCAGTCTCCGACCCATGCGCAGACAGTTCGTTCCAAACTGCTCAAGGTTCGGACGCGTCTCTTCGTCGAAGCCCACATAGATCTGTCCGAGTCCCTCCATGTCATGAACGTCCATACCCATCATGTGACCGAGTCCGTGAGGCAGGAACATGGCATGGGCACCGGCAGCAACAGCCTCGTCGGTATCACCCTTCATCAGGCCGAGTTCCTTCATGCGTTCTGTCATCCTGCGGCACACAGCGAAGTGCACATCCATGTATTTCACGCCGGGCTTAGCCACCTCTAGCACGTAGTCGTGACACTCCTCGACTATGGAGTAGATCTCCAACTGCCGTTGGCTGAACTTTCCATTGACAGGCATCGTTCGGGTATGATCGGAGCAGTAATCGTCGAGTTCGCAACCTGCATCGCAGAGCACGAGGCGTCCGTCCTCCAAGGCGGCATCTGACGGGGCACCATGCATGATTTCTCCATGCTGGGAGAAGATGGTAGCGAAACTGTTGCCTTGGGCCATGCTGCGTGCGATACCATCCACCTGTCCGGCTATGAATCTCTCTGTCACGCCTGGCTTGATAAGTATCTGGGCGAGGGTATGCATATTGTAACCCACGTTACAGGCCCGTTCGATGGCCTCTATCTCCTGCGGTTCCTTGGTGGCACGCATCTTTACGACGGCCTGGATCAGTCTCAGCGAAGCCTTCTCCTTCTGTTGGTTCGGATGGATGCCCAGCAGGTCCATGATCTGGATCTTAGTGTCATATCGGTATGGCGGCAGGAAGTGTATGATCTGTTTCTGGGCGATAGCCTTATCACAAATTGCCTTCAACTCCTTCACGGGAGCCGTCTTGGTAATGCCCACTTCGGCAGCGAGGTCGGCTACGGATGGTGTGAAACCCATCCATACGATATCCTCTACGTCGATGTCATTGCCGAGCAGCATCTCTGAGTCGCTGTCGATATCTATGACGCCCACCAGGCCTTCACGGTGCTGACCGAAATAGTACAGAAACGATGAGTCCTGCCTCATGGGAGAATACGCATTGGCGGGGTAGTTGGCAGGCGACTCATTGTTGCCGAAAAGGATGACGACACCGCTTCCCACAAGCCTTTTCAACTCGGCACGGCGGCTGATGTAAGTATCTTTACTGAACATAAATTCTTTTAATTATTCAATTTTGATGCAAAGATACACATTTTATTTAAATTCTTCATGCTTCTTTCACTTTTTTTCGTACCTTTGCAGCCAAATTTGATTTCAAAGACTATAATATCGATATGGGAAAAGTAATTCTTACTGGTGACCGCCCCACCGGAAAACTCCATTTAGGGCATTACGTCGGCTCGCTACGCCGTCGGGTTCAGTTGCAGAACGAAGGCGACTACGACCGTATGTTCGTATTCATGGCCGACGTACAGGCTCTTACCGATAATGCCGACAATCCCGAGAAGATCCGCCAGAACATCATCGAGGTGGCCCTCGACTATCTGGCCGCAGGACTCGACCCTGAGAAGTGCGTGCTCTTCATCCAGAGCCAGATACCTGAACTCGCAGAACTCACCACCTACCTGATGAACCTTGTCTCCGTCAGCCGCGTACAGCGCAATCCGACGGTGAAGACCGAAGTCAAGATGCGTGGCTTCGAGGGCGAGAGCATCCCACTCGGGTTCTTCTGCTATCCGGTGTCACAGGCTGCCGACATCACGCTCTTCAAGTCTACGACCGTTCCTGCCGGAGAGGATCAGGAGCCGATGCTTGAGGTGACGCGTGAACTCGTACGTCGCTTCAATCAGGTCTACGCTCCCGTGCTTGTCGAACCGAACATCCTGCTGCCCGAGAACCTCACCGCCCGCCGCCTGCCTGGCACCGACGGCAAGGAGAAGATGTCGAAGTCGCTCGGCAACTGCATCTATCTCTCCGACTCGGCTGACGATGTGTGGCAGAAGGTGCGCTCAATGTACACCGATCCGGAGCACGTGAACCTGAATGATCCCGGCCATGTGGAGGGCAACGCCGTATTCACCTATCTCGATGCCTTCTCCTGCGACGATGACTTCAAGGAGTTCTGGCCCGAGTATCAGAACCTTGACGAACTGAAAGATCACTACCGTCGTGGCGGTCTGGGCGACATGAAGTGCAAGAAGTTCCTCAACCAAGTGCTCAACAAGTTCCTCGAGCCCATGCGTCAGCGTCGGGCTGAGTTCGAGAAGGATATCCCCGAAATCTACAACATTCTGAAGAAAGGAACTGAACAGGCACGCGAGGTAGGCGCCCAGACGATGGACGAAGTACGCAAGGCTATGCGTATTGATTACTTCAACGATGCCGAACTCATCCGCCAGCAAGCAGAGAGATTCGCCAAGAAGTAAAAAGTAAAACAACTTGTTTTGGTGTCGTAGAAGGCATTCCTTACTATCGTGGAAGGCATTCCTTACAGACCAAAACAAGTTGTTTTACTTTTGCGTTCCCCCTATCTTATAATAATCTTCTTGCCATCTTTGATGTAAAGGCCCTTGCCGGCATGCTTCACTCGCTGCCCTCTGAGATTGTAAAGAGCCTGACTGTCAGGGCTTTCGGACGTCTTGGTTGACTGGATGGCCGTACCTGCATCCCAGCCTGCGGAGAGATCCTCGAGGGTAATCACCCGGTCGTCGCCCATACACTTGGCCCACTCTTCCTGACTGGTCTGGTTCACATATTTGCCATCCCAGGTCTGATACCAAGGCATCCACCACGACCAGACGGCCTCGTCCTCTATCTCTTTGTCGATATCGGGTATAGGCCCATTCTCAGAGAGGGCGATGATCTTCTTGCCGCCGGTAAGTGACTTCAGTTTGTCGAATGTGGCATAGTTGCTGGAGTAGTCGCCTGGTTGATTGTAGATATCGGCGGATACGACGTCGTAATAGGCCTCACCAGGGTTCCAGTCGGCATCGTTTTCGCCGGCGTTCCAAGCCCAAATGAGGTTATGGACACCTTTCACATTCACCATCTCATCGAATACCAGTTGGTATAGTTTTATGAATGCGGCTGCATCCTTGTCCCGTCCCCACCAGAACCAGCCGCCGCTGGCCTCATGGAGCGGGCGGAAGATGCAGGCCACGCCCGACTCCTGCAGTTGGAGGAAATAGTCGGCGAGGGTGTGGATGTCCTTGACGATGTACTGATAGAGTTCGGATGCTGTGTTCCAACTGCCGTCGGCATTGAGGGCATCGGCAATCTTTACCGTGCACTTATCGGAATAGAAGTCGTCTGTGACTCGGCTAGGATCATGCCAATGCCATGTGAAGGCGGGGATGCCGCCACGGGCATAGAGGTCTTTTGCCAGCGCAACGGCCTTGTTGGTATAATCCTTACACCAGCCTTGGTCCTCTGAGCGACCTGTAGCGAACAGGAAGTCGAAGCCAACGAGAGCGGGGTATTTGCCAGATGCCTCATAGACGGCCTTCACGTCGTCGTGCTGGGTGATGTCACCGTTGGCCGATCCCATGTCGCCTGTCATCATGCCTGAGATGGTCTTCTGCCCGAAGTTGTCGCAGAGGAAGGCATACATCTTCTGGGCTGCCTCAGAAGCATTGACATCGGCTGGCGCCGGATTCACATTGAACTCAATGGCTTCGGAGGTGCCGGCAGAGACGCGGATGTAGTCGATGAGATACCAAGTCCAACTGGGAGTAATCTCGATGGTGTTATCGCCGGCATTCATCTTGAAGGTGCCGATCTCGGCTTCGCCAACACCTTGGACTACTGTATGGAAGGTGCTGCTGTTTCCATTGACGGAGATGTTGACGACCTTGTCGCCCCATTGCCCGTCATAGCCGACATAGATGCTATATTTCCCGCCCTCCACTGCGGCATAGGTGAAGGTAATCTTGCTATTGTTTTCTTTCATGGCAAGGGCCTTTCCGCCAGAATACAGGTCGTTATCGACAAGTTCACAATTCTCATAGGTGGCTTCTTCGGCCTCCATCTTTGTCTCGCTCTGGGCGTTGGCGAGACAGAATCCGTTGGCCATGAGTGCCAGAATCAAAAATACTTTCTTCATTTTATTAGTAGTTGAATGTTGTTTTGCCGATGCAAATTTAAAGGAAATAACCGAACTCTCCAATTAAAAAAGATGGAAAGATCGGTTATTTCAACAATAATGTCAATCTTCGCAAAGAAAGTATTATTTACTGTTTGTCAAGCAAGTCAGGCCTTAGGCGGCGGGTGCGCTCCATAGCCTGGTCAAGTTCCCACTCACGGATCTTGGCCTCGTTGCCGCTGAGGAGGATATCGGGCACCTTCCAGCCTTTATAGTCGGCAGGACGGGTGTAGATAGGAGCAGCGAGGATGTCATCCTGGAAACAGTCGCTCAAGGCACTCTGTTCGTCTCCAATGACACCAGGCACCACACGGATGACAGCATCGGCAATCATCGCTGCCACCAGTTCGCCGCCAGTGAGTACGAAGTCTCCGATGGAGATCTCACGGGTGATGAGATGGTCGCGGATGCGCTGGTCGATGCCTTTATAGTGGCCCGCGAGGATGATGAGATTACCCTTGAGCGAGAGTTCGTTGGCCATATGCTGGTCGAAGCGTTCGCCGTCGGGCGAGGTGAAGATGACCTCGTCGTAGTCTCTCTCCGCCTTCAGCGCCGAAATGCAGCGGTCGATGGGCTCACATTGCATAACCATACCCGCCGAACCGCCGTATGGATAGTCGTCGACACGGCGCCACTTGTCGAGTGTATAGTCACGCAGATTATGAAGACGTATCTCTGCCAGTCCTTTCTTCTCAGCACGTGCAAGGATAGACTCGTGGACGAAGCCTTCGAGCATCTCCGGCAGGACGGTGATGATATCTATTCTCATTCTGCCAGAATCATTTGGGTACGAAGAGCAGTTTCTTCTCTTCTTTCTTCGGCTGTGACTTGCTCTTGGCCTTCTTCTTGACCTTGCCGGTAGCATTGACGACAGAAGGTTTCTTGTCTTCGCCGTTCTCTTTCTCATTTTCCTTGGTCGAAGAGGAACCGCCTCTGACGCTCACCTCGAAGGGATAGGAGATGGTGGGACAACCGTCTTCCGTGATGTCAACATTAAAGCGCACGGTGGGATGCTTCCAGCCGAACATACGAGCAGTATAACTCTCCTCTGTCATCTTGCTGAAGGAGCAGACGACGGAGTCTTCTGCCTCGATGTTCACGTCGCGGAAGTAGTTCATGCCGTCGCGCTGACCAGTGTTACGGATAACAATCTCTGCAGTCAGCACGGAACCGACAATCTGGTGGGAAAGCATCTTGGCCTCATAGTTGTTGATATACCATTTATTATATGGTATGATAGCGGGCGTGAACTTCAGACCGTCGTAGTTGAGCGAGAACTTGATAGTCGATGGGGTAGGCTCCAGACCGATATCCTCGGGGATGTTGAACGTCGTCTCGTAACTAAGCACGGCGGTCTCCACATTGACGTTCTCGCGGCGGGTGTCGATGTTGATGCGGCAGTTGTCCTCGGCACTCGTCAACGTCATCAGCGAGAGGGTCATGTAAGGCGGACAGATTACCTTGATGTTGCTCTTGGCAGTCTTGTGCTCGAAGCCAATGTCAAGCCCTTCGTTCAGAACGAAGCGACAAGAGACATTGGGGTCGATGCTGACGACACCGAACTTGCCTTTTTGCTTTACCAGCGCCTCGTTGCCCCACACCTTCGTTACATCATCGAACTGTGCAGGAAGCACTTCCTTGCCTTCGCATTGGAGGCCGAGAAGTTGGGTGCCATTGTAGACAATGGCCTTAATGGTACTCTTCGGATCGGGTTGTTTCTCCCTGGGTACATCGATACGACGCGATGGCTGGCCCGTGTAGCCAATGCCGGTCAGACGCATCAGATGGTCGAATGTCATCACACCCTGCTTGCATGTGATGCTGTAACCTTTTTCCTCGGTGTTGACCTTCACAGGGCGCTCATTGGCAGTGACACGTGTTTTCTTATTCTCAGGATTGTTGTCTGTAGACATCGGAGTCAGAGTACCTTTCCTATAATCGTAGATAAAGAAACGCTTTTTAAGCACGATGATGCAAGTACCGTTGCTCGAGGCGGAGATGAAGTCGATGTCTTCCTTGTCGTATTCCTCTCCCAGATTCAATTCCGCCGACTGACCAGTCTTTGCGTCAATCACGTCGTATGTGTAGCCACCGTCGAGGACATGCTTCAGCGATTTGGGCACCCGTACCCAGGCATAACCTTCGCAGAAGGGTGAGGCATAGGCATATGGGCCAATGGCACTGCCGTCTTCGGCACGTACATACCAATAGCCGGTAGAATTATGAACAGCCAGATAGCCGTCGGAGAAACGGCTCATGCTACCGAGTTTGTACTGATGTGCGGTGAATTCGTGAATTTCTCCCTTATCGCTTGTATAGCCGATACACTTGCCCTCGTTAAAGAGCAGGCCCATGTGGGAGTTGAATGGGGATATACTGTCATACTGCAAGGGTACGATTTCCTTCTCCGTGGCATCAAGAATACCGTATTTGTCGCCTTGCGAAACAATATAATATCCGTCGCCGAGCATACGGATATGTTCGTACGAAGGATGAATCACCCATTTGGCCACTTGGGCACTGGCGGCAGTAAATGTGAAAAGCGAAATTATGAAAAGTATCTTTCTCATCTATATATTATAAACTATAAACTATTAATCTGTTTAATGGTCTCGTCGATTTTTCTTTTGAATACGAAGTCTTGACTTTGTTCTGCCTGGCGACTGGCTGTCTGGAGTAACTGACGGGCTTTGGTAAAGTCTTGGCTGACAGTAATGGCATTCAGATAATAGAACGAAAGCCAATAGAGCGACTTATAGTCTGCTGAGTCGGTTACGGAGATCGATTTCTCCAACCACTGGATCGCTACCTCATTAATATCAGACGAGGGTATGCCATTGCTATTTATTTGAAAGCCCAACAAACGCTTTCGGCGATCAGACTCTGTGTCTGTCGGAATCCAGGCATAAGTGTAAGCCATCTCATGAATGGCTCCTTGATGGCCTTTCTGAGCCAATTCGGCCATCCGAGTGAGGGCATTCTTGATGCTGTCAGGACTATTTTGATTGAACAGAGCCATACAGGTTTCGAACTCTATGGCTTCGGCACGTTTTATGAGAGAGTCGGTATTAACGGTTGAGGTTTCCTGTGTCTCTGTCGTGGAATCGTCATTGTCAAACAGGAAAAAAGCACTAATGGCAATAATAATGGCAGCGACGGCTCCGAGAATGACATAGAGGTTCTTGTTTGATTTCTGGGGTTCGGAAGGGGCTGAGCCTATAACGGTTCCCTTGCTGGGAGAAGCCCCTACGACGGTGCCTTTGACAGAGTTGTCAGCAGGTTGCAAGTACTCATTAGGGAGTTGCATGGTCGTAGCCTTTGCTTTCGGCTCTGCGGCAGGAACTGCATTCCGCAGTTCGGGATGTCGAATGGCGCGGATAGCAGTCTCTTCCAACTGATCGGCACTCGGACGGTTCCAAGGTTCTTCCTGCAGACAATCGTCGAGCGTTTTCTTCAACAATGGCGAGAAGTCTCCCGGCAATTCGGGTATCTCGGCACCCTTTCGCTGCAGTAGTCCGCCATCGTTGCCGAAGGGAAGCATGCCGGAAGTCAGTTCATAGACAGTGGAACCCAACGAATAAATGTCGTTTGCCATCACTGGCAGATTGTTGCGGGAGAAGCGTTCAGGAGCCATATAGGAGATAGTACCGGCGGAGAGTAAAGCCATGTCCTGATTGGACACACGGCTCAGCGACTGCTTGACTTGTGTGCTGACACCAAAGTCGGTGAGCATGTAGTCGCCGTTGTCGTTGAGAAGGATGTTGGCGGGTTTGATGTCCTGATGAAGCACGGGGGGATTCATGGCGTGGAGATAGGCGAGGGCGCTGGCGCAGTCGCGTAGGAGTTTCCAGGCTTCTTCCTCATCCATTTTGCCGACCATCTTTCCAATGTTTCCCTGTTCGCAGAATGGCAGTATCAGATAGGGTCTGTCACCGCTGATGGCAAAGAAGAGGGGACGGAGCAGATTCTTGTGATTAGCATTCACCATGAGCGCAAACTCATGGGTAAGAATGTCTTTTCCGTCTTCATCAATGCCGGTTGTGGGGTTATAAATTTTCAGGGCAAGGGTTACTCCAGTCTGGATGTCTTTTACTTTCCAGACCTCAGAGAAGGCACCCCGCCCTAATAGTTCTTCTTGTTCGTATCTTTCGTCAAATATAGCCATTTTATTAAGTACTATTCAATGTGATGTTTAGAAGATATATCCGAGTGTGAAGGAGAGACCGCGGAAACGCTCTTTCTCCTCCTTTTTGCTAAGATTGTCGTAATAACTGCAGAAGGGGGTGATGTCAGCCTTCCAGGCTGCACCAACAGAGACGCAGCGGGCTAATATCAATTTTATACCTGCCTGATATCCCAGTTGGAAACGATTATAGTCATTGTCGATCATTCTGTGGTCGTCGAAGATCTTATACGTTTCACTGTGACCGTGAATATCGGTGATTTTTTCCTCTCCGTAGATGTTCCATTTCACGTTGGCTCCTCCATAGGGTACAATCCAAAAACCATCGGAAACGGGAAAGCGGAAAGCGATGTTGAGGGGAATCTTCAAGTTATAGAACGACAGGCTGCTTTTAGTTCCGCTTTCGAGTCTCTCAGAAAACCACGAGCCGCTGGTCTCAAAGCCCAATTCTATGGAGGCAGGGCTCTGGCCTAGTGCATAGTTGTAACTGAAGCCGATGGTGGCAGTATGGTAGAGTCTGTCTTCTGCACCATGGGCTGTCGTCGCCAGTTTCAAGGGAGAGTACTCAACATAAAAGTTACACCAGCCTTCATCTAGGTCATCATAATAAGTGGTCTGGTGGTAACTGGAATAACGAGTTGTCGGACGTTGAGTGTCGTATTCTGGATGATAGTATCCGTCGCCATCGTATTGGGCGAATGACACCTGACACATGGTGAGTAGGAATGCTACTGTTGTTAGTCTAATGATTTTCATATAGTTTGACTTCTTTAATGTGATCGTGCATGTCTGTTTGATGAGCCTCCGCTGTATGAGCCGCTTCTTTGTGAGCCTCCACTACGCATGCCGCTGTTGCGCATGCCGCCACCCTGAGAGCCATAGGAACGATTTGGCTGGCGATGACCACCGCCATAGTTTGAACCGTAGTTTGAGCGACGGGGTGGGGGAACTTCTTCCCTGAAAGTGATAGGCGGGTCTTGAGCGACACGTCTGCGGGGTGATATGTCATTAACGGGAACGGCTCCGTTGGCTACGTTGGTGTTTCTGCCTAAAAGACTGTTGATGGCATTTTGGGCTGCAGCACGGTGTCTGCCGTTGGGGAAGGAATTAAGATATGATTCATAGTCATTGACAGACTGGCAGGCATAGAAGATGGCATCATCATTTCCAGGATTGTTCGTCTGATGCTGAGCCGGTACGTTCTTGACAGGCTTAGAGGGAGCAGATTTTATGATGATGCGGTCATCTGCTTTGACAGTTTTTGTAGTAGTTGTAGTAGTTGGTTTTGCAGCAACAGGTTTTGGTGTCTCGGGGACAAACAACTGTTGGGGTTTAGGGGCAGTGGGCTTGATATTGTCCTGACTGCTCTTCAACGCATCGATACGCTGGCGAGTCTTGGAAATCTGGGCCTCATTTTGTTTGTTGAAGTACATCACTATACCCGAAAGAAGGGCAACGACAAGGAACGTAGCGGCAGCAATTATCAGTCCGTTACGCTGGTTGTTGCTAAGATGCAGCCCAGATTTCTTCTCAGTGGTGTCTGATTTCTCTTGTCTCTTGTTGATGACAGGTGCAGATGGTTGATATTGATTTCTTACATAGTGGGGAGAAGGCTTTGGCTGTGGAATCTCCGGTTTAGGCGATTCTACTGGCAGAATGGGAGCAATCGGTTTGTTTTGTAAGCGGGCTGTCGCCAGTTCATTGATTTGTATGGCCGTCGGACGGTTCCACGTCTCTGCAGCCAGACAAGACGTGACAAGGTTTATGAGTTCTGGAGAGAATGGTCCCTCGATGGCTGGGATGCGTGCTCCATTCAATTGTACACAACCACCCATGCCTTCCCAAAGCACATCACCTGTCATCAGTTCGTAGAGTGTCATACCGAAAGCCCAAATGTCGCTAGCCAGCACCACCAGCGGCTTTTCGGAGAAACGCTCTGGCCCCATATAGGCAATGGTTCCGGAACTGCTGATATTGTTGTTGGTACGGCTCATCTTCGTCCGGAAACTGCGGCTGATGCCGAAGTCTGAGATGACATAACGGCCGTCGCTGGTGATAAGGATGTTGTCGGGTTTGATGTCTTGATGAACGATAGGGGGCTGCTGACTGTGCAAGAATGCCAGTCCACTGGAGACGTCAAGGATGAACTTCCAGATCTCCGACTCAGACATCTTTCCAATACGGTTGATTACAGAGCCGTTGGCACAATAAGGCATCACCAAGTAAGGACAATTATCGCAGACATCAAAATGGTTGATGTTAAGCAGATTTGGATGGCGCAATTTGTAGGCTACCTTGAACTCATTGCGGAATTCTTCGAGACCTTTTGGATCCAGCGTGCCATAGAACTTGATGGCGACATCGATATCAGCAAGCAGGTTGTGTGCCAGCCAAACGTCACCGAAACTGCCTTGACCGAGATGACGCTTGAGTTCATAATGCTCGGCTACGATACTTCCTTCCTTGAATGTCATATTAAACGACTATTTATTTCATGTAATTCATCAGTTGGTTCCAGTAGGGGGTCACTGTCGCCAAGAAGGTCTGCTTCACAGGATCATTATCTTTTGCCAGCCAGATATAGGTCGCGCATCCAATGATCATCAGCAGAAGGAGAATAAGAAATACTTTCCACTTTTTTGTTTTGGTGCGATGGCCGATGACCTCGCTGCGAACTGTGGTAGAGAGGTTTTCTTCCTCTTCGACACTTTCTTCTGTATTATCTTCTTCCACCTGTTCTTCCTCAGCCTTCGGTTCTTCTTCAGGTTCTTCATCAGTCTGAATGATGGCAAGAGCAATAGTCACATTATCGTAACCACCGGCAGAAAGGGCTGCAGAAATTAACTCATTCTTACACTCCATGGGATCCTCGTGATATTTGATCATCGTGTCGAGAATCACGTCGTCGTGGCAGATGCCGCAGAGACCGTCACTGCAGAGCATGATGATATCGCCGTTGTGCAGTTGATAGATACGTGTCTCTGGATTAGCACGGTTTTCGACGTCGCCCAGACAGCGGGTGATGACATTCGACAACGGATGGTCGTGCATCAACTCCGGATTCAGTTCTCCCTTGTCGACAAGTTCTTGGACGTAGGAGTGATCTTTCGATAACTGAATCAGTCCGTGCTGTTTGTTAAGCACATAACAGCGGCTGTCTCCACACCAGCAAACGTATGCTTTGTCGCCAAAGATCCATGCCATGACAATCGTTGTGCCCATGCCTCTGGTGGAAGCATCTTCCTTGCTGTGGTTGAAGATGTTAAGATCGGCCTCCTTGACCACATTCTTCATGAACTCCTGGATATCCTTGTCGTTACTGATGGCACCCTTGATCAGTTCGGGACTGAATTTCTTCTGGATAGTCTCAACGGCGATGGCGGAAGCCACCTCGCCAGCATTGGCACCACCCATGCCGTCAGCCACGACAAGGAGGGCACCAAACTCCCCCAGGTCGGCGTAGGGGCCGGCCTGGGGGATGAGCCATTCAGAAGTGCTGAGGTCACTGGAGACAACAAAATTGTCCTCATTGTTCTGCCGGATCAGTCCGACATTCGTGCCTGCAGCAAGTTTGATTTTTACTTCTGACATATTTTAATTAAGTTTTATCTTACTCTGTGGATCGGAACGATACGAACCTCACCACCGAAATTACCTACGTTGACGCCAACAACACGATAACTGCCGTTGCTCTCCTTGAAGAAGGCTGGTGAGCCGGTAAAGCCAAAGTTGGTAGAGGCATCTTGCAGGGTGATGAAATGTGCTGCCAGGCGAGAGGTGCGGCTAGTGAAGTACTTGATGTAATTTGAGAGCACCTGAATGTCTGTCCTGCCAGAGAAACCAGCAATCACCACTTCCTCGCTACCCTTCAGACTCTGTGCTGTAGGAATGTCAACAGGCAGACCGCCAGGAGCACCAAGTGACAGAGACGCTGCATTATGGGAGTTGTCGGTGTAGTAGGTCACAACGAACTGTTCACGAGTACGCTTGGTGTACTTGATGTCAACACCCCAACCTTTGACGCGCTTGATGACATCCTTACGGATTTCGACAAAGTCCTTACCGTCGTATGCCTCGAGTGATGCCAGGTCGAACTGAGTATTGCTGAAGCGGAGCGGATGACCAGAACCACGGGTAGAGTAGGCCTCGAAGTCGATGATCACGTGGAAACCTGCTGCGACATACTCTGCCAACAACTGACGCCAATCATCGCGATAGACATTGCGGTATACCCAAGGCTGGAGGTTAGAACGAGCAGTGATGAACTTACCACCGATGACGAAACCTGTACCGACAACCAACTGACTGGTGGCAATACCCGGATCGTAAGAGTTACCATCACGTTCAAGGGTAATACGCTTCACTTTCAAAGTATAGATATCGTTGTAGTAATTGACGATATTGTCAGATGCGCCAGCAGACTGTTTGGCAGATTCTGCGATTGTCGGGTTCGACTTGTCAATAAAGTCGTTTCTGTTGCCAGGGTTAACGGCTACGCCATCTGCGGATACCATAGCCTGCTCAGAGTTGTCCCAACGCTCTTCACCATCGGTGATAGGACCTGTAGAACCGAGGCCGGCATCTCCTCCTGTTACATCAGCAATGGCTGATGGAGCCTGACTTCCTGATGAAGAGCCGGAAGCCACTGCATCGTCTTCATCGTCATCGTCGAAGCCGTATTCTGCCATCTTAGCCTTTGTAGAGGCCAGTCTCTGGGAAGCGTTGTTATAAGCATAGACCACACGTACACGCTCCTGCTGAACTTGTCCGAGTTGTTGCTTCACCTCCTGGTTGTTGGGATCAGCGGCGAGTTGTGCTGTCAGTTGTTGTTCCTGAACCTCAAGATTAGCCTTTAACATGCCGAGAGAATCTACCTGGGCTGCATACATGGCCATCTCCTGACGGAGTGCCTGGTTGTCAAGGTGCAGTTTGTAGTTCCATGCTCCAAAGCCGAGGATAACGAGTAACAGGAGTGCTGCCAGTGCCCAGATAGCACGGCGATAAGGACGGAGAGCCTGCTCGCGGAACAGATTCATACGCTCTGTAAGTTTGATGCTAGAGGTCAGTCCCTGCTTGCCTTGTGGCTGGATAAAGCCGAGACGAGGACCATTGACGGAGAGTTGAATCTCATCACCAGACTGCAGATAGTAAGTTCCCTGGATAGGACGACCGTTGACTAATGTGGGATTAGAGGTTGACAGATGAATCAACTGCCAATTGTTGCCGTCGCGAACGATAGCGGCATGCTTACGACTGACAGTGTCAAAAGATTCGTCATAACGAACCTGACAAGAAGCATCACGACCGATCTCAATCTGATCGATAATGATTTTCTGTGACTCACCAGCACTGTGATACTTACTGCTGGTCTTGTGCTCCAGGATGTAATACGTACGTCCTGATCCGTTGAAGATGGCACCCATACCTGCTCCTACTGAGCCGGCAACTGTGCGTTTGTAATTGTTTTGAGTTTCCATATAATTTATAATTAAAGGGTTAATTAATAATTTTCGAATCTGATGGTGACATCACCGATGGCGATGATATCACCTGCTCTTAGATAGAAGCCGTTGCCTGTGACAGGCCTGGCGTTAACATATGTGCCGTTGGTGGAATTCATCCACTGACGGTGCTCACTCCGCCACTGACCGTCACGGATTACCCACTGTCCTGAACTGGGATCTCGTTCGATGGTACAGTGGAAGCGTGAGATAAAGTCACTGAAGTCCGACTTGATTGTAATAGCATTTCCTGGCTGTCTGCCAATAGTAAGAATCCTTCGCCCAGCATCAACTATCTGACTCAGATTATAGGTCTTGCCATATTCTTCTCCTTGAAGTATTCTTAATTGGAAGCCGTGTGTCTGCTGTTGGGGTGAGTAAGATTGTACCATCCTGACAGGCTCACGATAGTTGCTGCCTGCCTGCTGTGGCAATAGACGGAGTACGTCTTGTACCGATTGCAGCCTTAACTTGAAGTCAGACGTCAGACAGCCTTCTATCAGTCGTGTCCATTGCTGACCGTTGGGGACATTCTGCAACAAGCCACGATTCCAGATGCCATCCTTTCCTCGCTTCTGGTATTCTGCCAGGTCATTGTGTGACTCCAATGAGCCAAAAGGCAACTGGCCCGTCAGCAATTGGAATACGAGCACGCCAAAAGAGAATATATCCGTAGTAGGAAGAACGGTAGCACCACCTCTTGCACGTGTCACCTGTTCAGGAGGCATATAAGCATAGGTGCCGAAGATCTGATTGGGCTTGCCGAAAATGTTACGTTGCGTCATACGGTGCGTACGGTCTCCTGAGATGCCGAAATCTGTCAGAGCCGCCTTACCATTCTGTTTGAACAATACATTCTCGGGCTTAAGGTCGCGGTGTACCTTTCCTCTGTCGTGCAATGCGTTGAGACCAACAAGGATATCCTGGCAAATCTGAACGGTCCTGCTGTCGGGCTTGCCGAGTAATGGCTCCAAGTCACCACCTGGACAATACTCCATCACGATGTATGGATTACCCCCTACGATGCCGTAACTCAGGGAACGTACCAAGTTGTCACAGTCGATCTGACCCGTCTTGAACTCCATCTCGAAGCGGTCCATGAGGGGTTGCCGGATCTCTGCCGGCACCTCCCATAGCCTCAGGAGTTTCAGGGCATACTTCTCACCCCGACTGTCTTCGACGAGATAGACTGCGCCGAATGAACCCTCGCCGAGGGACTTCTTGACGCTGTATCTGCCGTCGATGACGTTTCCAGGCTGGAAGTCACATCTGTCTACAACTTGATAGGTAGTACTCACTTTCTTCAGGAGTTATTCTGCTTCAAACTTGAATCTTCTGTCTCCCAAAACAAGCACATCACCTGGCTCAATAGCCAATTTGCGGTTTGCCTCAAGATAGGTTGATCCTAGTTCACTGCGATTAATCACATACCACTTGCCTTCTTCACAAATCAGTTCGGCCTGCTCCTTGGAGGTGATGGTGCGATTGTCCTTCTCTGTGTTCTCTCTGTTCAGGATGATGGAGTCTCCCTCGTAGTCGTTTGTGAAAGCCTCCGTAATCTCACCCTCTTCAGGGATGATCGTCAGATGACATTTGGGCTTCGGGGGCTCTGGTGGAGGGGTCGGCTTATGCTTAATGGCGCGAACTGTCGGGAGATGGATACGCTCACCGCATTTCGGGCAGAAACTAAAATCGAGGGATACCATCGTACCGCACTTCTCACATTTCACTTCCTCGGCAATGTCCAGTCCCAGATCCTCTGCCATCTTTTGCACTGGCTGCTGGATGTTTTGCACCGGCTGCTGGATGGCAGTCTGAGCAGCGCCTAAACTCGTGCCGCAATTCGGACAACTATTGAAGTTGCCGACCACGGGATAGCCGCAATTCGGACAACTCTTGGGCGCTTGGGCAACCGTAGCATTAATGGCTGCCGGATTCTGGAGGTCGGCACTGTTGACGATTCTGGTAGGTCTGGGTGCAGGCTCGGCATGCTGTGCGTTGATGACCGTTGGTCTTGGCATCGCTTCTCCACCTTGATAATTCGGAACATTGACACCCTGATAAGGATCCTGATACTGGGATTCTCCTGCCAGAAGCGGGTGTCCGCATTTGACGCATACACTACTACCGGGAGCGTTGTCCCAGCCACAATTGTTACATCTCATACTTATTCATTTTAGTTATGGTAAATATATGTTATTTCTGATCAACTCTGATGATAAACTCTTCGTTCTGACTCTCAATACGGATATAGCCGGTACGTCCGCTCTTGTATTCCGGATCGTTCTTGCCCAGCGGGTCAGCCTTGATGGTGATCTCATTGCCGCTGGTGACAGTCACGTCACACCAGTCGGGGAACTTTGTGAGTTCCCAGTTCTTATTGTCAGAATACAGTGTGTCGCTGTTGCAACTGATACCCACCTTCTGGGTTCCGCCCTTGCGCTTGTTGAACTTCACATCAGCCTTGGTCGCATCGATATGGGGTTTGTTGCCCTTCTGCGTCAACTTGATGAAACGCGTCACCTGGTCGTAGATGACCGTGATACCGGTCTGACGGCCTAATGTGCTGCTGGTGGCCAGACAGGTCACTTGTAGATTTTTTCCGTCCATCGACTTACCCAGTTTGCACCAACTCTCGTGCTCAGAGGCTACATTCGCCATCCAGTCGCTGCTTTCCGGCAATGTCTCCACACCGACCATCTTCGTGTCCTCACCAGAGTCAAACGACAGGCTATATGTGCTGAGTGTCAACTGCTTCGAGGGTGTGGCTTTCTTCGAGTCGTCTTCACCACCGCTTCTCTTTTTCTTGGCAAGGCGATTACACTTGGCAATCTGTGCCTTGCACTTCTTTACATTGGCAGCACTCTTGTTGATGGCCATAGATGCCTTAAAACTGGCGATGGCTTCCTGATAGTCGCCTTTGTTCATCAGGGCGATACCTTTGTTATAGGATTCATTGGCGCTTTGGGCGTAGGTGACCATAGGGGTGAAGCACAGCAGCCCAATGAACATCATCAGTTTACTAATCGTTTTCTTCATCATTGTCTTTTGTTTCGTTATCTTGGTTGTTGAGTAGGTCTTCGATGAGTGGCTTGATAGCGTCGGCCCTCGTACGGAATTCCTGAACATATTCTGCGCCAGAATCCAGATTCTTGTAGATACCCAGGAGAGCCGTTTTAATAACATCCTGCTGTTGCTCAGCCAAGCCGGACACGCTGGCATCAATTGAATCTTTGTCTGTCAGGGCTTCATCCAATTTGACGAGTGCCTGTCGATAGATGTCTTCTACCTTATTATAAATAGAGGCATCCGTATATTCGTCAGGATGGTTCTGAATGATCGTGTCGGCTTTCTCCTTGATGATGAGTGCCTCTTGAATCCTCTCCTGAGCGAGGGAGTCGTAGTTCACACGAGGGGTAACCTCTACCACAGCAGGCTGTTTCTCATCACTGCCGCCAGAGAATACAAACGCCAGGATGGCTATCAATGCCACAACGCCAATGATGGCTCCGATGATGACATTCTTGTTCGAACCTTTTTGGAGAGGCTTGCTTTTCTTGATGGAAGGGTCAGGCTGTGCAATGGGAGCCTGAGGCTGAGCAGTATCTTTTATCTTCACATCTTCTTTGGGCTCTGCAGGAACAACTGGTACCGGTTCTGGAGCAGGAGTCTCTACGGATGTCGTAATGCCGTGCATGTGGTTGTAGGTCATCTCCTCAATCTTACTGGCAGAGGGACGATCCCATGTCTCTTTGGCGATACACAGTGTCACAATATCTTTCAGTTCCTGTGAATAGTCACCTTCAATAATAGGAATGTCTGCACCATTCTTCTGGAGCATGCCTCCGTGATTCCCAAAGGGAGGAAGTCCCGTCATCAATTCATACATCATTGCACCAAGCGACCATATATCGCTGGCCATGATCGGCTTGGGATTGCTGCTGAAGCGCTCTGGTCCCATATAAGCCAGTGTACCGCCACTCTGTTCCTGAGCCTTCGCACCACGGATAGTACTTCTCACACGGGCACTGATGCCGAAATCGGTAATAAGATAACGGCCTTCGTCGTCAATAAGGATGTTGTCCGGTTTGATGTCCTGATGGATGAGAGGCGGTGTCTTTTCATGCAGATAGGCCAGTCCGGCTGCAACGTCATGAAGCAACTTCCAACACTCTTCTTCTGGCATATTCTTGCCTTCAGCAATATACTTGAAGGCAGAGCCGTTCTTGATGAGGGGCATGATGAGGTAGGGCATACGGTCCCAACAGTCAAAATGGGTCGGACGTAGCAGGTTTGTGTGATTCATGTCAAACACCATCGAGAACTCTTGAGTGAAAATCTTGATGCCGTTGTCATCGAGTCCCGTTCCGGGTGCATATACTTTTATGGCGACCTGAACGTTTGTCATGTCGTCTTCAGCAAGCCAGACTTCAGCGAATCCGCCTCTGCCCAATTGTCTGATTAGTTTGTATCTGTCCGCAAAAAGCAGACCTTCTTTTAGTTCCATTTATATTTGTTTTTGTTATTTTAAAGTTCAAAAATAGTACATTTTTATGGAGAAAACAGACAATCCCCTTACAAATTAACCTTATTTAAGGTTTGTTTATCAGTTTTGGCAACTAAACCCCTTATTATTCTGCTTCTGGTTTAAAATAATGTTTTAATTCTTCTAGGTATTTCTTGCCAGTTTCAATGCCAATATCATAGACAATCTGCATCTCTTTCGGATCGTGTGAGAAGTGCCCAATGGGTAGTTTCTCTTGTGGGCGGATAACGAGGCAACGGCCTTCTTGCTCTGCCTGTTTGACGAATGCCACTTCTGCATTGTACATGTGATGCCTTTTATCCATCGCCTCAATCATTCGTGGATACTTTCTGAGAGCCATACGCATCAGGGGCATCAGAGGGTTGTGCTCTTTGACATAGCCATCAGGCTGGGTGAGAATGACGACGTTCCGCTCGTATCCGATACTTTCAAAATAGGCGAGGGGGATAGAATCTGCCACACCACCGTCAAGAACCTTCTGACCCTCCAACTCCACTACTTTTGACACTAACGGCATCGAGGCCGACGCACGGATCCAGTCGTAGGCGAGGGGAGTGGCCTCCTCCAATTTCTTATAGACGGGCAATCCCGTCTCCACATCTGTGCAAACGACATAAAACGCCATAGGGTTTGCGTTAAAGGCGCTGTCGTCAAAAGGATCATATTGAGCAGGGATGACATGATAGCCAAACTCTGCATTATAGAGATTCCCTGTTTTCAGCCACGACTGCCAACTGCAATAACGCTTGTCCTTGGCAAAACGCTTGTTATATCTTATTGCGCGTCCAGGTTGCCTTGACTTATAGTTACATCCGAATGCTGCACCTGCCGACACACCGATTAATCCATCAGGTTCTATACCAGCCTCCATCATTACGTCAATGATTCCGCAAGTGAATAAACCGCGCATGGCACCGCCTTCTAATACAAGACCTCGTCTCATTTCGCTGTAGTTTACCAATTTTGGTTGCAAAGTTAATGTATTTATTTGAAAAGTAAATACAAAATTGTGCAAAAAATTTGTATGTATCGAAAATTCTGCTTAATTTTGCGCATTGAAATCAATTATAAATATTGTTGTACGTATGAAGAAACTTATTTTTGCATTGTTGGGCGTGGCTATGCTTACACTCACTTCTTGTCAGCCTAAAAAGACTGTAGTGGCTCACACACCGTATCGAACCATCGTGACATACGACATCACCTTTGATGTTAATAAGGCCGACATCACTGAGCAGTCGATGGCCGAGATTAACCGCATCAAGACGCTGATGGACCAGAATCCGGAACTGAAGTATGAGGTTCAAGGCCACACAGACTCTACAGGCTCTCCCGAAGCCAATCAGAAACTCAGCGAGAAGCGTGCACAGGCCATTGTCGACAAACTTGTCGAACTGGGTATTGACGAGAGCCGTCTTACTGCTGTAGGTAAGGGACAGTATGCACCAATTGCAGATAACGCCACAGAAGAGGGACGGGCTCAAAACCGTCGCGTGGTGTTCGTGGCAAAATAGTTTGAAATGAGACTCCTACTTACAACTGTATGTGTTGTCCTGTCTGCAGGCGCCTGTTCTCAGACGCTTGCAGACCCTAAGAGTATATCTATCATGGGCGTGCCACTTGAGGGGCCGGACTCTGTGTTTATCCCTGCCTTGGATAGTGCCGGAGTCAAGCAGGTCCATCCTGAAGAAACAGAACCAGACACCTATTATTTTGAGGGCGATTTCTATGGTATCAAGTCGACCATGATGGTGACCGTCAATGAAAAGACCAAACTGCTCTCTGACGCCGTCGTCACCTGCGGACCATATCGTACACGCGACCTCTACGACCGCAATCAGAAATATCTGTTAGGCAAACTTCAGCGCGAATGGGGCAACTTCAAGGCAAAGGGCGACGGATCGCTGTATATGCTAAATAACTATGGTTATATACGACAGTCGACAGGCCTTGACGAAGAGGGGCGTCACACCATTAGGTATTACTACCTGAACACGTCACCTTATTATAAAGATGCGTCGAACATGGGCCTCAAGGGTTTTGTTCAGGAGGTAATCACAGAAAATCCTGTGACGGAGAACGATATTGAGCATTTCAGCGAGACAGGTTTGTTGGCCAACGACGATCTGATTGACCGTGAATATGATGCCAGAGGCTATTTAATTCGTGCTTCGATGCGGGAGAAAGGAGGTGGCAAAAGCCGTCTCACTTACGAATACGACAGTGATGGCTGCCTGGTGAAGCGAACGCTTGTCAATGCCAATTCGGGCATCCGTTCTATTAACGAATATCGCTACAACACCAGTTTCGAGATCATCCAGCAAAGCATGAAGGCTTTTACGAAAGACAACGAGTGCATCGTCTCCATCAGTATGAAAAACGACCTGCAAGAGCGCGATGATAATGACAACTGGACTGTGAACAAAATGAATCTCACCTATTGGGAGAAGGGCCAGCGCACCACGATCCAGACAGTTGAGCAGCGACGCACCATCAGTTATTGGGATGAGTAGTTTTTTTGTAGTTTACAGTTTGCGGTTTACAGTTTACAGTTGATTACTTCTATAGGCAGGTTATTCCCGAGTAGTCTTATCTCTGAAATATTAAGGGCTTGCCAGGTTATCATCTGTAAACTGTAAACCGTAAACTGTAAACAAAACTATAGTCCTATCATACCAAGGAACTCCTCCTCGTTCACTATCCTAATCCCCAGTTTCTCCGCCTTCTGAAGTTTGGAAGGCCCCATGTTCTCACCAGCCAGGATGAATGAAGTCTTGCTGCTGATGCTACCCACGTTCTTTCCGCCGTTCTGCTCGATGAGTGCTTTATACTCATCGCGGCTGTGGTGGGCAAAGACACCGCTGATCACGATCGACTGTCCCTCAAGGATCGTTGAGAGTTGAGAGTCGTTGGCCGACAATTCCATCTGCAGACCATATTCTCGCAGGCGACGGATAATCTCAAGGTTCTTCTCGTCGTGGAAATAGGTGATGATGCTCTTCGCCATCACCTCGCCGATACCCTCTATTTCCTGCAACTCTTCCAGACCTGCACCCATCAGCGCATCGATATTCTTGAAGTGACGGGCCAACAACTTGGCAGAGGTCTCACCCACGAAGCGGATGCCAAGGGCAAAGACCACCCGTTCGAAAGGCACCTCCTTAGAGGCTTGGATGCCATTCACGATACGCTGGGCAGACTTGGTGCGAGATCCGTCTCCGTTGATCTGCTGCACGTCGATATCATAGAGGTCAGCTACATTATGTATCAGCCCCTGACGGTAGTAGTCGTCAATGGTCTCTGGCCCCAGAGAATCGATATTCATGGCCTTACGGGCGATGAAGTGCTCGATGCGTCCCTTGATCTGTGGCGGACAACCCGTGTCGTTCGGACAGTACCAGGCAGCCTCGCCTTCATAGCGCACCAAGGGCGTTCCACACTCAGGGCAACGCTTGATGAACTGCACGGGCTGGGCGATGATGGGCCTCTGGTCGACATCTACGCCTACAATCTTGGGAATGATCTCGCCACCTTTCTCCACATAGACATAGTCGCCGATATGCAGATCGAAACTGCGGATGAAGTCCTCGTTGTTCAGGGTTGCCCTTTTCACGGTGGTGCCTGCCAACTGCACAGGATCCATATTGGCTACTGGGGTGACGGCTCCAGTACGTCCCACCTGATAAGTCACTTCATTCAGACGGGTGCAGACACGCTCAGCCTTGAACTTATAGGCAATGGCCCAGCGTGGACTCTTGGCTGTAAACCCGAGCGAGCGCTGCTGTCTTAATGAGTTCACTTTCAACACAATACCGTCTGTGGCTACAGGAAGGCTTTTGCGAGCCTTGTCCCAATAGTTGATGAAGTCGTAGATCTCCTGCAGCGACTTCACCTTCTTCATGCCCTCGCTGATCTTGAAGCCCCAGGAGCGAGCCACTTCCAGATTCTCATAGTGTCCTTCGGCTGGCAGTTCCTCACCCAATAAATAATAGAGGTAAGCATCGAGTTGGCGACTAGCCACAAGGCTGGACTTCTGGCTCTTCAGGGTGCCGCTGGCAGCATTACGTGGATTGGCGAAGAGCGGCTCCTCTGCTTCCTCGCGCTCCTTGTTCAGTCGTTCAAACACGGCCCAGGGCATCAGAATCTCTCCACGTATTTCGAACTCGCGAGGGTAGGATGGGGTAGCAAAGAGATCGTCAGATGCTGGTGGTGTCAATACAAGAGGAATACTGCGTATGGTTTTCACATTCGCCGTCACATCGTCGCCACGAACACCGTCGCCACGCGTCACGGCCTGTGTCAGCCTTCCATCGACATAGGTCAGCGAGATGGAGAGACCATCGTATTTCATCTCACAGCACACCTCAAAGTCTTCGCCAGCCAGTCCCTTGCTGACACTCTCGTACCAGTCGGCCACATCCTGTTCGTTATAGGTGTTGGCCAACGACAGCATCGGATATTTATGCTCCACCTGCCTGAACTCCTCATTCAGGTCGCTGCCCACGCGTTGGGTAGGGGAGTTCTCGTCTGCCATCTCAGGATGCTTCGCCTCCAGGTCCTGCAGTTCGTGCATCATGAAGTCGAACTCCTGGTCGCCGATCGTCGGCTGGTTCAGCACATAGTACCTGTAGTTATGCTCGTGCAGTTCTTTCCGCAGTTGTATGATTCTCTCTTTCTCGTCCATAATCTGCTATTTTTGTGCAAAGGTAACGAAAAAAAATGAATCCGTCTTCTTCTTTCCCTTAATTTTTCAAATAAATGATCAGGAGAAATTACACATTTTTATTTGAATACCTCTCAAGTGATGCCTGAAAACTATTACATATTTTCTGACGTAACTCTATTGGCTCAAGCACTTCTAAGCCGTCTGTATACGATATCAACGCAAACACGAAATCCACGGAAGGACGGATGTCGTATGTGAAAACCGTATAATCATCAGAATGCTCTATCTCCTTTTGCGAAGCATGCAAGGGCAGCGTTCGTAAATAGTTAGGCACATTTCCATAAGTTCGAATCACCACATGGGCCATAGGCGTGTCGTCTGTCGTAATGCCATAGTATTCTGCGAAATAAGCCTCAGGCGAGAAATCTTCTGGCATTTCAAAGGTCTCGTCAGAGATTTCCACAGACAGCATCCGGTCGAGAGCGTAAGTAGCCATGTGTCTGCCTGTATAGGTCAGAATATACCAACGCTGGTGGAATAGCTTCAGGGCATATGGCGATACGGTCTTCTCATAACTCTCACATCCAAATCGCTGGTAAGTAATGGTAAGTCGTCTGTTTGTTTTGAGGGCCAGTATGATAGTCTGAAGGTATTCTTCTCCAGCAGGCACATTCTCCAGAAGAATGCGATTTCTGAGAGAAACACTGTCTGAAAGAACAGTATTCACAGTAAGTGTAGAAAGCATCCAACCTTCTATCGTGTCATCATTGATTACCTCTGGATTGCTGATAAAGTACTTGTATCCATGCTCCAGATCGCACTCGATGATGATGCCAAACATATTGAGAATGGCATCCTTATGGCGCAAGAACGATTTGCGGTTCAGAGCCTCACCTCCAATTACCTCATCTTTCATCCAAAGCTCGTTAAGTTGTTCGAGCGACAATTTCTTGTATTGCCGCAGGGTGTTGACGATCCAAATATACTGCTGGAAAATCCTTGCTGGTTTCATACTTTTTATTATTGTACTATTGCCATCAATCGTTCTTTTAGCAAGGCCCTTCTTTTCGTAATGAATTCTTTGAAGTTCCTCACATCAAAACTGACATCTGTTGGAACAAGATATTTCTCAGGGTCATAATTGTACTTTGTCTTCACGTTTTCTACCCATTTATCCAAAGGTGTGTCGTTCTTCGATTCATTCAGTGTGCCATTAAGCAATTGGAGGTTTGGCATAGTATCCCAATTCTCACTATTCTTATAAAAATTATAGTCTTCTTCAGACATCCAAGGTTCTTTCTTCAAATACACAAAGTATGCTGCAGGATGCAAGTGGTCTTTGTGATAGACCTGATTGCCAAAGTCAAAATGAGAATAAATCAGAGCCATTACTGGGTAACAAGATGGGTCGTCCTTATGCAAGTTCAGCAAGCCATCAATAACTTCTTCATTAAAAGAAAGACTTTTTGCCTGATTGCCCTTGAACGTTTCTTTAATCCCATCAAATGGAAATCGATTCTCGTTTATATGCTCATTCAGAACATTACGAATGCCTTTAAGCACATAATCAGACTGACCGCCAAATACGTGTCTGAGCAAAGATATGCAGAACCACTTACGCATAATGTCCTTTTCCTCTTTATGCATAAGGGGATTGTCGTTGATTGTTTTTTCGATACCATGCGAATAAATATAGTACACAATAGGAATCACGGCATTCTTTGCTTTCATGTTGGAGTAATTGAATCCCCACCTTTCTATTAGTCTAAATGCTTCCCTTATACACTTGCTTATCCTTTCCCAGTTTTGCTCAATCTCAGCCACAACCTCTGTCTTGAAGTTGTTTAGACGGAACTTGATGTCCTTACTAAATAGTACAAGGCACGTTTTAAGAATAAAGTCAGAGTCAATCATAAAGCCAGGATTGCCTATGGCGAATATTTGTTCACATAAGCGTTGGAATTCTGTTCTCGTGTCTTTTTGCCAATATGCAGTAACAAAGGACATCAACAAGTTGGAATAGCTGAGTGGTTCACCACCTCTGTTAGTTCTGATAAATATCTCGAGGACTTTGTCTATTTCTTGCTTATCCTCTTGATAATAGGTAATTAAAGGCTCCTTGAAGATTTTGCTATACAATGTTGGCAATGTGTCTTCAACGAATGATTTATTTTTCCAATCATTGCTAAATACATATCTTAAGAACTCATTCTCTGAACTGAAATTATAAAGGTCATGGAGGTCGAACCATTCCTGTTCCCCTTTTTCAATAGACTTCTCGTATTCAGCCTTTGTCAAGAACTTGAAATTATATTTCATCGTTCTTTCATCGTTGTCGTTTTGGTATTCACCGCTCAAATCCAGATACAATTTTCTGGTTGGGAAGTTTTCCTCACATTCAATATACCAAACCCTTGGCAGTTTATAAGCATATGTGCCTTTAAGGGCAACATAAAGACTGGTTAATCTCTGCTGACCATCGATTACTGCATAGAAATCTTCCGTTTGTGCATCCGTTGCGAAATGCTCATTGTTCTCGTGAAAATGCTCTTTGAAATGCAGGAGGAAGTCATAGAACATGTGGCTTTTCTTGATGCTGCCGTCAGTTATCTTCCACAGCATGAACGTGTTTATGGGGTAACCTTGCAAGATGCTATCAAATAATTTCTCAATCTGTTCGCTTTTCCAAACGAACTTTCTTTGGATTGCAGGAAGCAGATACTTCCTGCTTGCTATATTCTTCAACGCCTCGTTGATGGTTGTTGCCTTAAAGTTTTGAATTAAATCAGCCATAATAATTTGCTTTTAGTCGTTATTTGATTGCAAAAATACAAAACAATTCTATATAAAGCCCTGTTCAATATTTCTTTTTAAACTTTTTTTAAGTCTCATATCGATTTATGGGTGTATGTTTATAAAATCTTCCTTCACAATCAATTCCTTTATTATATTATCAAGTAGGGGCCAGTATTCCATCTTATTACAATAAAACTGTTGGCGAAACATCTCATTTCCTTTTTGTATTATATAACAATAATCATAACCATCCAATTGTCCTCCTATCTCTGGAAAAATATGTTTTTGAAACAATTCATCAACATTATCAACAACCTTTTCAATGATCGACTCTGACAATGCTAACTTCGTCTTATTTCCATTAGAGATCTTTGTACAATGGTATTCTTTTGACACCATATTAATTGACAGATGACAACAGCATCCAACTTTAACCCAAAATCCATGGGTCATGATTGGCAAGTAAAGGACATTGTCTGAATCTCCAGGTTCACTAGATGGGAATTCTATATTGCAGGTAAGGCAATCACTATTTTCAACAAAATGTTCGCATATGTGACAGCGACGTCTTCCCTTAATAGGAACAGCTTCAGATAAGATCATAATAATACCTTTTGAATTATGTTCTTCAATTCCTCATATCCATCCTTAAACGACGTGTACTTGTAATACAACCAGTCGCTGCCTTTGATGAAGTCACCATTGGTATTGATGTAACCCATGACCTCCTGCAATTCTGCACGTTTCTCTTTCGTTGCTGCCATACAGGTGAGACCATAATATAGTTTCCCTTTCTCAAATTGAATGCGGATTGCAATGGCATCAAGAGCACCTTCAAAGGGAATGGTAATGCCTGTGTTGATAATGTTTTCAGGCTTGACATATTCAACCTTCTTACACTTAGGGAAATCAGCAGAAAGACGTTGACTCCACTCTTGCATCACCTCGCAGGCATAGTTGTTCCTAATGCGTTCCAAATGTTTGACGCAATCGAAGATTTCTTTCAACCTGCCATTAATCAACTCTATGTTGAAGCCTTTGTCGTCATCCTTCAGACCAAGTTGCTTGTGTATATACTCATCTACATAACTCATATTCATTTCTCCTCCTTTGTTTATTCCTTCATATAACTGATGTACGTCGTTGACAGCACTCGCCTTAGCACGATTGATTACCGTAGTTTCCTCCAGCGGTGCACCCATCGTCCAATACTTGTAGCCATCAATATAGAGGTAGGGATTGTTGTACTTTCCCCAGCGTTCTTTCATGCCATGTTCACGTTGCATATTGACGAAATACTCAAATTCGTTCGTTGTCAATGGACACTTTTCTTTCACGATATACTCATGTGGTGCAAATGGCATCGTCTTTGCAAACGTCCATTCACAGCGAGCAATCATCGAGCGCAGTTTATCGCCATTCTTTTCGTTAATCATAGACTATAATGCTTTATTTGAACAACTCTCCCTCAACCATCTTGTCTTCATTAGAGAACCTGATAGTAGGAATTATATTTTCAGACTTAGCAGTTGCAGCAGGCTCGTCCTCTGCAGACGAGCATCTCCTGCATACATACTCTGCCAACTGGAACAACTTTGTCATAGCGATATCAATCATTCTCTCCATCATTCAACCCTCCTTCTGACCACTCATGTTACGCATAATTTTAATAGTCAGGTGTACCTGCTTTTCTGGGTGAGCCTCTTCGTTGATTTTGCATATGCGACACTCAAAGATGTTCGACCATCCCATTTCAAGGAAGTTGGCCAATGTTTCATTCTCACCACGAGGAATGTAACCAATCTTATACTCGTCGCCATCCTTCTCATAGACCACCATCACAGCGTTCAGATCATGGCGGTTGTCCTTGTCACGCTCTAGCCTCAGGATAGTACCAACTTTCAGGTCATCCCACACTTCATCAGCATCGTGATACATCCTGCCAGCCAAGTGACAATCCATAAAATACAGTTTCTTTACTTCCATAACCATAATGTTTTTAGTTCGACAATCATGTTATCGGCTGCAAATATATAGTGTGGGGTGTCCCAAAACTCGAGGCACCCCGTTAAAATTTAGCCTAAATTAAGAAACCTTATTGGATAATTCACATATTTTATTTGTCTCTGTTATTACACCAACGCCCAAATAAATCACATGGCACCAGTCTCACTCTACAGATTCCCTCAATGATTTTGGACAATAATTCGATGGTTTTTCTCCCATTTGTCCAAAAGTCTGACGTTTGTCCATACATGTCAGAGAAGAATCCGGAGATTTTCTTGGAATCTGCTTAGAATTGCCGTAACTTTGCATCAGAAATAAAAAAATAGAGTTAGTTTTTTCATTAATAGTTTTCTTTTTCATACGTTTGGTTTTAGTTAATTAGTTAGAAACGTTAGGGCCTCGCAGGGATGCGGGGCCTTAACGTGTTGCTGCGTTGCAGTGTTGCAGTTGTTTTCCAATAGGTGTAAATGTCAAAGAAATATTTTATATTTATATATATATTTATATATATATAAATATAAGTATAAATAGGGGATAAATAGGGCTTCATTATGGACTGCAACGCTGCAACGCGCAACGTGCCGACCTGGACACTGCAGTCTTGTTACCGATGCCTGTTTACATAGTCGCTGATGCCTGTTATACCCCCATAACAGGCATTACTTACGGTCTTAGAAGGCATTGTTTACTGTCGGGGAAGGCATCAGAAAGAGTGTTAGAAGGCATCGTTATAAAAGGCCTCCTTATTTTGCCATGTCGGGATGGCAAAAAGAACGACCCTGTTGTACGACAGAAGAGCCTAGTGTGACAGACTGCCTGAACCGCACGACTCCAGAGCCTCATTCGCGAATTAATAACTTTTATCGGTGAATTGTCCGTTTATTCAATGATTATTAGTACCTTTGCGGCCGAGATGCTGATGATGTTCCAGATCGTGCCCATCATGTGGCGTGCCGTGCGACCCAGCCGTATAGCCGACATGCCTGCCGTAGTCAATACGTTTTGGCTGCGGAAGGGGTATGAGGGACTGACGTTCTTCGGACAGATCCTGGCTCCGACACAGCAGGAGGCTGACCGTTTCAATGCAGGCGCATCGGCTGATAGACAGTCGGCAGCTATGAAGAACCATGAGATGATCCACCTGCGACAGGCTCAGGCCTGTCACGACTCATGGGTCTGCTTCTACCTGTTGTATCTGTGGTACTGGCTCAAGGGATTGGTCTTCAGCGGCTGTCAGGTGCGTCGGCAACTGAAACATGCCGCCTATCTGCTGAATCCTTTTGAGATGGAGGCCTACAGGCACATGAACGACCCAAACTATCTCGCCCGTTGTGAGGATGGCGCACAGGAATGGCGCAAGTATGCCAAGATGAGTCTTAAAGAGCGGCTTCTCATGTACCGGTCAAATCATAAACTTTAATTTCATATATCAATGAATAAGAAACTTCAGGCGCACAGCGCCATCTTCTTGGCGAACACGATCTTCGGACTCGGTGTTCCTGTGACCAAACTGCTGCTCGACGAGTGGGTGACCCCTATGGGCTACATGGCCTCGCGCTCACTCGGTGCTTGTCTCGTGTTCTGGCTCATCGCCGCCTTCCTGCCTAAGGAACATGTGGAGCGCAAGGACCTGATCACCATCCTCGCAGGCGGGCTCTTGGGCTTTGTCATCTCACAGACGCTCACCGCCTGGGCACTCGACTACACCAGTCCTGTCTATTTCTCGCTGATTGCGACGCTCACGCCTGTGGCCGTGATGCTCTGTGCGGCCTTGACGATAGGCGAGAAGATCACACCCATGAAGTTCCTGGGCGTGCTGCTGGGTATTGCCGGTGCCGTGCTGATGGTGCTGATGAGTCAGACGTTAGGATCCGGAAAGAACGATTTGATCGGTATCTCGCTGGCCATCCTGAGTGTGCTCACCTGGGCCGTATACCTTATTATTACGCGTAATGTGGCCTCGAAGTACTCGCCCGTGACGCAGATGAAGTATGTCTTCCTGATCTCGGCCATCGTGACCGTACCCATCGCCATCCCGGAATTGCCGATGAATGCGCTCTATACGTCAGCCTGGGGCTGGGATGGAGTGGTGGAGATGCTCTTTATCGTGCTGGGTGCTACGGCCCTCGGCTATTTCCTCATCCCCTTTGCCATGAAGTACCTGCAGGCCACGACGGTCAGTATCTACACCAACCTGCAGCCTGTGATCGCCTCGTTCGTGGCCATCATGATCGGCCAGGATGTGCTCACATGGGACAAGCCCGTGGCTGGAATACTGGTGCTGCTGAGTGCCTACATCGTCACGGTGGTAACGGCGAAGGACGCCAAAGGCTGATTACTTGGTGAGTTCCCAGAAGGCAACGGCTGCCGCTGCTGCCACATTGAGGGAGTCGACCTGATGATACATGGGGATGCGGACGACAAAGTCTGCATCCTCAATCGTTTTCTGGGGCAGTCCCTCGCCCTCGGTTCCCATGATAACAGCCAGATGTTCCTGTTGCTTGAGGACAGGGTCGGAGAGGGAGATGCTGTTGTCACTAAGGGCCATTGCGGCGGTCTTGAAGCCCGAATCGTGCAACTGCCGGTAATCATCCAGCCAAGTCCAAGGCACGAGAAATACGGTGCCCATAGACACGCGTATCGACCTGCGGTTCAGGGGGTCACATGAACTTCGTGTAAGTAATACTGCATCCACGCCAAGTGCTGCTGCCGAGCGAAAGATGGCGCCGATATTGGTGGTGTCGCAGACGCTGTCGATGATGCAGACATGACGGGCATCCTTAAGGATTTCATCGAGTTTAGGTTCCGGTTTGCGGCGCATGGCGCAGAGCACGCCACGGGTCAGTGTGTAGCCCGTCAGTTTGGAGAGCAGTTCCCTCGAACCGGTATAGACAGGCATCGAAGGATGGGCCTCGATGATGTCGGCAGCATCGCCCTCGATATGCTTCTGTTCGCAGAGCAGGGCCTGTGGCTCATAGCCAGCCTGTAGCGCCACACGGATCACCTTCGGACTTTCTGCGATGAAAAGGCCTTGTTCTGCATTCAGACGATTCCGTAGTTGCGTCTCTGTCATCGTGGCAAATAGGGCCACGCGGGGGTCGTCTATCGATGAAATCTCGTAAATCATTTCGTATAGAAGTCAATAAGCCGGACAAGCGCCTCCTGGCAGACCACACAGAACTCAGGCTCCTCGTTGGTCCGCATACGGCAGTTCTCACAACCACGCCAGACACCTTTCTCCAGATAGCCGCCACCCTCGATGAGTCCGGCCTTTCCTTCCTGGATGAGATGCTCCCACTTGACGTAAGCCGTTGCTTGGGTGGTCAGGTTGGGTTCCCAGGGTTCTGTGTCGGAGAAATAGATTGGATCGTCATTGCCGTAGCCATATTCATCGCCCAATCCACCGAAGGAATGGCCGAATTCGTGTACCACCACAGGCAGGAAATGCTTACCGCCTGTATAGCAGAGATTATAGGAATTATAGATACCACCTCCGCCATAGTGCCCGGTATTCACCAGGATGATGATATGCTCGTAGGGCGTGCCTGCCAACAGATCGTGCAGTCGTTTCAAGTGCAGTGTTGTGAGATAGCGGTCGCTGTAGAAGGTATCGAAGTGGGAGCCGAGGGCCGTGTTCTTCCAGATACCCTTCGACGGCTCGCTGGTGCCCGATTCTTCCGATACGGATTTCACGGCGATGATGTTAAAACGGTCCTGCATCGACTTGAACGGCTCGTGGTTGAAGAGGGAGCCGATGGCCTTCTGACAGTCGTCGAGGTAATGTTCCATTTCATCGGCCGTATAGCCCTCTGCCACGAAGGCGATATGGATGCAACGGGAGGTATCGGCGGCCTGATGCAACACGTCGTAGGGCGTGACGCTGTGCTCGCCGGCCTTACGGATCAGGATGTCGTTGGGGGCTACGATATGCGTCAAGGAATTAACCACTTCATCGTGGTAATCGAACAGTTCCACCTTGATTTCAACGGTGTCTTTCGGGAAGGGTACCAGGAACACGTTCTCGAAGGATTTCTGCACGCGCTTGGCCTCTTCTGTGGCGAGCCATTCCTGGAAGAGGGTGGAGAAGGAGTGACGGTAAATGACCATTCCATCGGCCTTTGAGCGCATGGTGATCTGGCCGTTACCCTTCAGCGGCAACTCTGCCAGACGGTCTCTGCGTCCATACCAATGGGGTAGGCTGACGAGTTCGTCAACATAGATCTGATGGAGGCTGTTGTCGCCTGCAAAGGAATAGTCTAGCCGCAGGGTCCGATCCTCGAAATAGTCTTCGAAACGCTGGGCTTGAATTGAGACCGTAGCAGACAGTAATGCAATGATAATGAATAGGTTTCTCATAATTCGTTCAATAAATCCTTAACATAGTTTCTTTCCCAGTCACGCAGATGATGTCGTCGTTCATCGTACTGCAACAGATCGAGGTCGATAGCCACGATACCATCCTCGTTTTTGGTACGTCCCAATCGTTTCTCGGTCTCCTTCAGCACCTCACAGAGGAGTCCCTCGCCAAGCGATGTGGTTCCCTTGCAGAGTTGATTCAGATAGGGCTCCTTGCGACTGGAATGGATTGGTTCCGTCCACATGGCGGATGTGAAATGGCATTCCGTCAGCAGTTGCACGAGTTGTTCACGAGCGGCTTCCAGTCGAGCCTCCTGGTTCTCGTTCGAGGCCAGACTGATAATGATTTGATGTTCTTTCTGATTCATAACGAATGCAAAGGTACGAATAAGCGGGTGAAAAACCAAATAATAATAAAAAAAACAAAGAATTTAGATAATATACGGAAAATATTCAGTACCTTTGCCACATAATTATATTAAATAAGGAAACAAAACTATCAAAAGATGCAGTAAACTGCGATGTAGGGTTGACAAAATGAAAGAAAATGCATTATTTTTGTGAATTCCTGCTCAAATATTTGGTCGAATGAAATAAAAAGTGTAATTTCGCAGCGTTTTTCAAAAACAGATTAGTTTAAACTTTATAAATAACAACCAAATGAAGAAGTACAACTTTAATGCCGGTCCCTCGATGCTTCCCCGTGAGGTCATCGAAGCAACCGCTCAACAGTGTCTTGATTTCAATGGCTCGGGTCTCTCTCTGATGGAGATCAGCCACCGTGCAAAGGACTTTCAGCCTGTCGTAGACGAGGCCGTGGCTCTGACGAAGGAGCTGCTCGACGTGCCCGAGGGCTATTCAGTGATTTTCCTCGGTGGTGGCGCTTCACTCGAGTTCTGCATGATTCCTTTCAACTTCCTGATTAAGAAGGCTGCCTATCTGAACACGGGCGTCTGGGCCAAGAAGGCCATGAAGGAAGCCAAGTTGTTTGGTGAGGTCGTAGAGGTGGCTTCTTCTGCCGACGCCAACTACACCTTCATCCCCAAGGACTGGAGCGTGCCTGCAGATGCCGACTATCTGCACATCACCACCAATAACACCATTTATGGTACTGAGATCCGCAAGGACCTCGATGTCAACGTGCCTCTGATTGCCGATATGTCTTCAGACTTCATGAGCCGTCCTGTTGATGTCAGCAAGTACGACGCCATCTATGCCGGTGCCCAGAAGAACCTGTCTATGGCTGGTGTGACCATCATCATCCTGAAGGACGAGAAGTTGGGTAAGGCTCCCCGTGAGATCCCCACGATGCTCGACTACCGCACTCATGTCGACAAGGGCTCGATGTTCAACACACCTCCTGTGGTGCCCATCTACTGCGCCCTTGAGAACCTCCGCTGGATCAAGCGTCAGGGTGGTGTCGAGGCTATGGACAAACTGGCCAAGCAGCGTGCAGAGATCGTCTATGGCGAGATCGACCGCAACAAGATGTTCGTAGGTACAGCCAAGGAGGAGGATCGTTCGCTGATGAACCTCTGCTTCGTGATGGCCGACGAGTACAAGGAACTGGAGAAGGACTTCCTTGACTTCGCCGTATCGAAGGGTATGGTTGGCGTGAAGGGTCACCGTTCTGTAGGTGGCTTCCGTGCTTCTTGCTACAACGCCCAGACCATCGAAGGCTGCAACGCCCTCGTCGCCTGCATGAAGGAATTTGAGGCTAATCATTGACCATTGACCATTGAACATTGACCATTATGAAGGCAGACAATCAAGTGCTGATTGACAGTAAAGCTTTCGCTCTTCGGATCATTAGGTTATATAATTATCTGAGAGAAGAAAAACAGGTTTATGTCCTGTCAAAGCAAGTGCTGAGAAGCGGTACAAGTATTGGAGCTAATATTCGTGAAAGTGTCAATGCTCAAAGTCGAATGGATTTTATTAACAAATTAAATATTGCTCTAAAGGAAGCAAATGAAACTGAATATTGGCTGGAGTTGCTCCATGAGTCGGATTATTTGGATGATAAGCAATTTGAATCTATGTACAATGATTGTGGCAAAATCGCAGCAACTCTGACCAAAATTATTAAAACGACTAAGGTTGTCGCGGAGAAATAATGGTCAATGGTCAATGTTCAATGTTCAATGAATAAAATGAAAGTATTAGTTGCAACAGAAAAGCCATTTGCAAGTGCCGCTGTTGATGGCATTCGCAAGGAAATAGAGGCAGCCGGCAACGAACTCGTGCTGCTGGAGAAATATACTGAGAAGGCTCAGTTCCTCGACGCTGTGAAGGATGCCGACGCGCTGATTATCCGTTCGGATAAGGTCGATGCCGAGGTGCTCGATGCTGCCAAGCAGTTGAAGATTGTCGTTCGTGCCGGAGCTGGCTACGACAACATCGACCTCGCCGCTGCCACAGCCCACAACGTGGTCGCTGAGAACACTCCTGGCCAGAATGCCAATGCCGTCGCTGAACTCGTCTTCGGTCTGCTCGTGATGGCCGTTCGTGGTTTCTACAACGGTAAGAGCGGTTCTGAACTGCTGGGTAAGAAACTGGGTATCCTTGCTTTCGGTAACGTTGGCCGCAACGTGGCCCGTATCGCCAAGGGCTTCGGTATGGATGTCTATGCCTTTGATGCCTACTGTCCCGCTGAGGTCATTGAGAAAGCCGGTGTTCACGCCGTTGCCAATCAGGACGCTCTCTTCGAGACTTGCGACGTCGTTTCACTCCATATCCCCGCTACGCCTGAGACCAAGCAGAGCATCAACTACGATCTCGTTGGTAAGATGAAGAAGGGTGGTATCCTCGTGAACACGGCCCGTAAGGAGGTCATCGACGAGGCTGGTCTCATCAAACTGATGGCTGAGCGTGAGGACCTGAAGTTCGTGACGGATATCATGCCTGATGCCAACGACGAGTTCGCCAAGTTCGAGGGCCGTTACTTCTCGACACCGAAGAAGATGGGTGCCCAGACTGCCGAGGCCAACATCAATGCCGGTATCGCTGCCGCCAAGCAGATCAACGCCTTCTTCAAGGACGGCGACACCAAGTTCCAGGTGAACAAGTAAAAACGTTATATATCAAAAGGAGCCTGACATTCTGGCGTGTCAGGCTCTTTTTTTGTTCTTTAGTTTTTGACGAACTTCTTTCCGTTCTGGATGAAGATTCCATGATGCGGATTATCTACGCATTGACCTTGCAGATTGTAGATCAAGTTGTCTGCAGGACGTTCGATACGTAGGGGCGTGATGCCTGTGATAACTTCTGCTGACATAGAGCATCCCCAGAACACGGAGAGTTCCTGTTCCACCTCCGTTCCGTCAGCCTTGACGAGCACGGCGCGAATCACCCTGCAAGTACCGGCCTGAGAGCCTACCTGCGTCTGGAGGGTGATGCGCTGGATAGTCTTGCCGCCGAGGATGCTCTCGTCAAAAACCAGCGTACTGTTTTTCTCTGTTGCCGAGACAACGCCCATCTGATTATGGTTGTCGTCGCTGCCATAGACCTTGAACTTCAGGGCACCCTCAGCAGGCAGTTCGAACATCTCTAGGCGGATGGACTTGTAATCGTTGGTAGAAATCACATTTCCACAAAGGTTCAACTCCTGCCAGTTGCCGTTGTAGGTGACGTTGTAGACGATGGTTGAGTTGCCGATGACATCCTGCTTCGTGGGATACTTCCCTTGGAAGTCGTCCCCGTGCCAGGCCTTGGTGAGAGTCTCGGCGAGGTCAGGCTGATTGAAACACGGATAGTCGCGGTTGGCACCATCAGTCAGTCCCATCCAGTAGAAGGTGCCTATGCCTGCAGCCTTGGTCTGCTTGACGTAGTACTGCAGGAAGTCAATCATGTTCTTGCGGTTGTTGTCATAGTCGCTGGTACCATCGCCATTGGCACTGGAGGTACCCCATTCGCCGTAGATGACGGGGGCTCCAAGGGCACCCAGCGTCTCCTGCAGGTCTTTGATGTTCTGGTCCAGTTCTTTCTTGGCATTGGCCAGATTACTGATGCTGGGGTAGTTGTGTACTTCAAAGGCGATGTGGTTTGATTCGCCCTCAGGCATCTTCATCTCCGTCAACGGATCTTTCAGGTGTTCATTCCATGTACCAGCCCCGTTACATGCACCATAGGTATTTACGACCAAGTTGCGCTGGGCATTATTGCCGCCAGAGGCTCTGACCACATCGACGAAACTCTGTGCAAAACTGTTGATGGCCTCATACGCATCGGCAGCATCTTCGGCGATATACTTGCTGGACGAGCCGAAGGTAGCAAAACACCAGGAGTTGTACTTGTCGAGCATCTCGTTATAACTTTCAAAGAGCAGTTTCTCGTTATAGTCCTTAAATTCTTCGGCGATCTGTTTCCAGAGATATTCATAGCGTTCCTTCTGGGCATTATAAATCTCCATGTTGGCATGCAGCCAATGGGTATCACCATTGCCTGTGTCGTGGTGGACGTTGATGATACAGTACAAGCCGGCATCTATTACGTAGTCTACCACCTCATGTACGCGGTTCATCCAAGCCTCATCCACCTTTCCGTTGCTGTCCATGTGGTTGAACCAAGTCACGGGAACCCGGATGGCACCAAAACCGGCTTCCTTCATCATCACCATCAACTCGGGCTTCGCCTTGGGCTGTCCCCAATAAGTCTCAGACGACAGATCCTGCACGCTACCATTGTTGGCATCCAGGGTATTGCCCAGGTTCCAGCCCACACCCATGTTCTTGACGGCATCAGCAGCCGACTCAAACTCCTGTGCCTGAACACCGCTGCTGAACATCAGTATCAGCGAGAAAAAAGTAGTAAGTCTTTTCTTCATATACGTTTTTAATTAATTAGAGTTATCGTTTGTCTTTGGCTGCAAAGATACTGCTTTTTTCTGAATCAGCAAAGAGAAGGACTGTTTTTCGCTGAAGAAATCATCAGGTTTGCTGAAATTATTTGCTTGCCAGAGATACAGTTCGTAACTTTGCATCGTCAAAACAGAGACAAGTGATTTATCAGAGTTAGTTTTTTCATACATAGATTAGGTTATTGTTAGTTAGTTAATTGGTTAGTAATGAGTATCGGGGTCGCAGTGATGCGGCCCCGATGCTTGTATTGTCTATATTCTGTTATTTCATACCAGAGAGAATCATCCGAACACCATTCTCGTAGGTCATGTCGATATGCAGTTCGTAATCCATCGACAAGGCCAGTTGTCTGGCGAGGGCAAGCCTGATACCAAGACCATGACTGCTAGGAGACACCCTGATGAATGGCATGAAGATCTGCTCTTCGTCGCACCCTTCTGGAATCTTGTCACCCTCGTTGGATACAGAAATGGAGTAAGTGCCGTCGTCTGCTGCCTGACAACAGACTTCCACCTTGCCATAGGCAGCAAACTTGTCAGAATTGCGCAACAAGCATGTCAACAGTAGGTTCAGATGTTCACTATAGGTGTGTATACGTACGTCGTCGCCGACTTCAGACGTAAACTTGAATCCCAGTTTACGGTTACGGAAATCATAACTGTGAAGGACGGTCCGTGCTCCCTCATTCAGACCTACGTAGTCCTTCTTCTCAACCTTTTGACCGTCGGCCGTTATACTGAAATAGAGCAGTTCCTGAGTCGATACCGACACCATATAAGCATTATTCGATACCACTTCACGCATCTTCAGGTATTCGTCTTCCGGGATATGGTGATCCTTATCCTCTGCAAGGATTTCCGCCATGCCTATGAGCGACGACAAGGGAGAGCGGAGTGCATCCTGACACACGTTCTTCTGCTGTTCACTGATGGCAGTATTCTCATGAGTCATCGATTCAATGACTGGTTCGATGAGCGAACTGATCTGTTTGGCAGAGTCCACGATGTCATGATAGGCCTTGGGTCTTTCCTCCAGTTTCAGGCGGAAATCGGGATTATTGAAAACACGGGCATAATTTATCAGCAGTTGAACAGGCGACTTCAGACGCCCCCACATCGATTTGACAAAGGCTTTACGGATACTGAGAACATTGGCAGTCTGCTCTTGAGCCTCCTTGACCATAGCGTACTGCTGCTTCAGAAGTCTATGATTTCTGCGGCGGTAGAGCAAAATGCCTATCAGAAGGGAAATAATAAAGACAGCCAGTACACCTACGAAAATCAATTGTTGTCTGATATTCTTGGCCTTTCTTTCTTTCTCCTCAAGAGAATCGATGGTTTGCGACAGCGAAGCGATATTATCAGCCAACACCTCATTCTCTACACGTCGATTCAAACTGTCTTTACGTTCTATTTCGTAGTAGGCTTTTTCCCAGAGCCCGGCGTGCTCATACACCTTTGTCCGCAATTCGGCGGCTTCGATATCAGAATCCAACGAATCGCACCATGCCAATGCCTGGTCTGTATGACCTTCTACCATGTGGTGATACACCATCACGTTTTCATAATTAATCTCATTGAACGGTTCTGGGAAGTTCTGTCTGATGCTGTCATACTTCGCATAGTATTTCTTAAAGGCCTTCAGGTCGTTCATTTCAAAGGCGATGATACAGCGATAGGCCAACACGCCGCTTTCCGTCGTCGGGTTTCCTTCCTGTGAGGGCAGACGGTCCAACTGCTTCATCGCTTGGGCTGGATTGGTATAACTCTGAGCCTGGGCCAGAGATATATATAGATTGGCTGCAGCCAGTTGATTGCTGACAGTATCTACCTGTTCGAGCGCCTTCTTGAAGTAAGCCTCTCCCTGTTCGTAGTTCCCGCGGTTGACATAGTAGAGACCTAAGGCCTGGTAAGCCACATAGAGGTATTTCGTCTGTTTACGTTTCTTAATGTCTTCCGTCATTTTCTGGATTTCAGTAAAAGCCTGATAGAAATGCTTGTTGTTGACATGGAAAACCACTTGGTTTACCCACAGATTGTAGTATTTCCCCCAGTCTTTCTTGCTGAGCAGATAATCAGCGTAATCCTTCTGGGCTGCCTGGAATGCGGCCTCGTCTCCCTGTTCCTGGGCCTGATAGATGCGTTGGGCCAAGGCAATTTCTTCCTGAGAGGCCTGAGTCTGCGCGAAGGAAATAGTGCAAATCAGCAGGCTGGCTACGATAAATGTTACCCTTTTCATCTCTATGTGTTGGGTTATATCAGTTGATTAATGATTATCACGGTGCAAATATACGCATAATATTTGGGATTTCCAAATAAAATGCGTAATTTTGCAGCACAAATTCAGAATCTAAAAATAAGCGACTATGCAAAGTGATCCCAAGCAGTGTCTGTACTGCACTAACAATCAGACACTTCACGACCTGATGATTGAGTTCGCCCAGTTGTCTGTGTCGCGAGCCTTTCTCTTTAAGGAACAGACCTATCGTGGCCGTTGCCTCGTGGCCTATAAGGACCATGTGAACGACTTGAATGAACTGAGTGACGAAGATCGCAATGCCTTCATGGCTGATGTGGCTCAGGTGACCCGTGCCATGCAGAAGGCATTCAATCCAGAGAAGATCAATTACGGTGCCTACAGTGACAAACTTTCGCACCTGCATTTCCATCTGGCTCCCAAGTATGTAGACGGCCCCGACTATGGCGGCACGTTCCAGATGAATCCAGGCAAGGTGTATCTCTCGGATGAAGAGTATCAGGAGATGATTGAGAAAATTAAAGAATACTTATAATAGTAGGTTTACAGTTTACAGTTTACGGTTTACAGATGATATGTGGCAAGCCCCTCTGAAACTGCAAAGTGTAATCAACTGTAAACTGTAAACCGTAAACTGTAAACAAAAAAACAATGGCAATAGTAAAACCGTTTAAAGGTATCCGTCCGCCGAAGGAGTTGGTGGAGCAGGTAGAGAGCCGCCCTTACGACGTGCTTGACTCAGAAGAGGCGAGGGCAGAGGCTGGCGACAATGAGAAGAGTCTGTATCACATTATCAAGCCGGAGATCGACTTCCCCGTGGGTACATCGGAGTATGACCCCAGAGTGTATGAGAAGGCCGCCGAGAACTTCCAGAAGTTCCAGGACAAGGGCTGGCTGGTTCAGGACGCACGCGAACATTATTATATTTATGCCCAGACCATGAACGGCAAGACGCAGTATGGTCTGGTGGTGTGTGCCCATACCGATGACTATATGGCTGGCCGCATCAAGAAGCATGAGTTGACTCGCCGAGACAAGGAAGAGGATCGCATGAAGCACGTACGTGTGAATAATGCCAACATCGAACCCGTATTCTTCGCCTATCCTGACAATGCCGTGCTGAATGAGTTGATCATGCGCTATGCCGCTACGAAGCCAGAGTACGACTTCATCGCGCCTATCGACGGTTTCCGCCATCAGTTCTGGGTAATTGACGACGATAAGGATATGCAGACCATCACAGAGGAATTTGCCAAGATGCCTTCGATGTATATCGCCGATGGCCATCATCGTTCGGCTGCTGCCGCCTTGGTGGGTGCAGAAAAGCAGAAGCAGAATCCGAATCATAAGGGTGATGAGGAATATAATTACTTCATGGCCGTATGCTTCCAGGCTTCTCAACTCACCATCCTCGACTATAACCGAGTGGTGAAAGACCTGAACGGCATGTCGTCAGAAGAGTTCCTGGCATCCTTGCAGGTGAACTTCATCGTGGAGGATAAGGGTACGGAGATCTATAAGCCTCAGCAGTTGCATGAGTTCTCACTCTATCTCGATCAGCACTGGTTCAGTTTGAAGGCGAAGGAAGGTACTTACGACAATAATGATCCTATAGGTGTGCTCGACGTGGATATCTCCAGTCGTCTGATTCTGGATGAGATCCTTAATATCGGTGATCTGCGTTCATCACAACGTATCGACTTCGTCGGAGGACTCAGAGGACTCGGCGAACTCAAGCGTCGTGTGGATTCTGGTGAGATGCGCGCCGCCTTGGCTCTCTATCCTGTTTCGATGCAGCAGATCATGGACATCGCTGACTCGGGCAAGATTATGCCGCCAAAGGCTACATGGTTTGAACCGAAACTGCGTTCAGGACTTGTGATCCATAAATTAGTGTAACTTAGGAGGGGAAGAAATTACTTATGGATGGAATTCAAAGTGCTGGTAGTCCTTCACCGTTCGCCAGGAACCACCCCAGACAAAGCCGTTCTTAATGAATAGTCGATAACAAAGATCGCCTTTGTCAATCTTATATCGGAAATTCTTCTTCCGATCACAGTAGGGCTTGCCTGTGGCAGGCTCTACTATTTGTTTTCCGTCCTTGTCGGTCCTCACATAGGGGTTATACAGCGTGTTGATATCGACGGCGAGGCCTCGGGCATGGTATGAGAGGTGCTGGCGGCCAGAGACTTTTCGAAAACAGAAACAACTGGTATTGTTGTCTCTCATCTGCCGTTCGTCGTCGGCATCATATTCATCAGCCAGACGTATCCGTTGGATAGGGTAGTGCTGACGGTATAATTCAATAAAGATACGAATGAGTTTCTGGGCAATAAGACGGTTGCAGACCATCTCTCCGTAATGCGTCTTTCCGTCGTAATCCCAATGCATCAGTTTTAAATAGCGTAGGTCAGTGCGGCCGATAACATCATTAGGTTGATAAGTCTTCCCCTGCATCTTCTGCCAGATACTGTCAGGAATCTCATGAATAGAAAAGCCTGCAGAAAAATCCTGGCTCTGCGCAGGATAGATGCCACAGAGCCAGAAAAGAATTATAGTCAGTAGTGCTGTTCTCATCAACGTATCACTTTCTTGTCACCTTGGATATAAACTCCTTTCTGAGTCGGCTCGCCAGTAACCTTCATGCCTCCGAGAGTATATACATCGACATCTTCAGAATCTGCAGAAACTGAGCGAACGCCCAAGGTGCCATCCAGTTCTTTCTTGACACGGTCAAACTGCTTCAGGAACTCTTCGCTGTTGTGCAAGCGGGCATAGACGGCAGAGCCAACGAGACGACCAGCCTCGACATCACTCTGCCAGTGGTAGCCTGTAATGACGCGCCCCTGTCCATATTGATAGGCACGAGCCAACAGATCTTCCTCTGCATCGGGATTCAGTTCTGACAGTAGCAATGCATAGAGCCAGCCGGTAGAAGCATGGCCAGAAGGATAGGCGCCGATATTCTTCTCGATATTCTCGGCAGGAGGATAGGCCGTAGCCTCGTTCAACTGCTTGTAAGGACGAGGACGCTTATAGTAGTTCTTACAACTGCGAGTAGCACCGTCACCCAGGTAATACATGTTCTCACAGAGTTTGTACAGTTCCGGTGTGGTCGTTGCAGAGAGTGTCCTTCCAAATCCGGATGAGAAAATCTTCAGGAGATAATCCAGGTCGTTGTTCACATCATCGATAGCCGTCTGCCCCTCATCAGTCGGACGGATGTTCTTGCCTTCAATGAACTTATTCAAGTCTGTGGTGGCAAGGGCCGAGACGGTGTCAGGAGGAGCCGGCAGATAATTGACGGCATCAGGTAACTGATCGTTGCTATAGTACTGATGGGTCTCCTCTGTCAGTGCAGGGCTGACATATGCCACGCCTGATACCTTTTCGTATTCAGACTTGGCGGAATTAATCATCGAATTGACACCAGTATGGTCATGTAGCCGAACGACGAGCGCACTTGCCAGCAGACGGGCTGCTTGCACATCGCTATCCCAATGATACCCAGTTACTACCGAGGCCTGTCCGAACTGATAGCCGCATGACAGAATCTGATCCTGCTTCTCTGGACAGATTTCCGTAAGCAGCAGAGCATACATCCAGCCCATCAGAGCCTCACGCGAAGGGAACGAACTCTCATAGGTATAATCCCCCTCCTGCTCAGGAATGAGCGACTCTTCATCGAAACGGACGTATGGACGTCTGAAGAACGAGAAGGAACTCTTGGCCTGCTTGATGCTCTTATTGCCATATTCCATACAATACTCAAACAGTTCGGCGATATAGGGTGTCTCGGCACTCGATAACGTGACACCTATAGCCTTGGAAAAAGCATCCAGATAATAAGGAGCCGTAGCATTGAAATCATTCTTTGCCAAGGTACCAAGTTCTGTGCCCCTCATGGTCTTTCCCCAGGCATACTGGAGATAATCCTTGATATATTCTACGGATGTTTCCGCAGGAGGTCCCGGCAGGAATCTCCCTGCATCAGGTACAGCCTGAGCATGAAGATTATCGCAGCATAATACTGCGATAACCAATGATACTAAAAATCTCATGTTTCTCTTATACATTATTAAATAGTTATGCAAATGCGACAGTCAGACCAGCCATGACGATAGAGACCATCGACATGAGTTTAATCAGAATGTTAAGTGACGGACCTGATGTATCCTTGAATGGATCACCAACGGTATCGCCCACGATACAGGCCTTATGGGCAAATGAACCCTTTCCGCCAAAGTTGCCTTCCTCAATGTTCTTCTTGGCATTGTCCCAGGCGCCACCGGCATTGGCCATGAACACGGCCAGCGTAAAGCCACCGGCCAGACCTCCTACGAGCAGTCCAAGCACACCAGCCACGCCGAGAACAACCCCCACAATGATCGGAATGAGAATAGCGAGAACAGAGGGAACCACCATCTCATGCTGGGCAGCACGGGTGGAAATCTCCACACAACGGCCGTAGTCAGGTGTGCCTGTACCCTCAAGGATACCTGCAATCTCACGGAACTGACGACGAACCTCCTGCACCATCTTCTCAGCAGCACGACCTACAGCCTCCATCGTCATACCACAGAACAGGAAGGCAGCCATCGCACCAATGAAGGCACCGACAATCACCTTGGGGTTCATCAGGTTCACCTGGAAGTAGTTCATGAAGTCGGGAATGGTGGCATCGGTAGCATTGATCACGTCACCAGCCACATTTGTCAGCGTCTGACCAGCACGGGCCATCGCAATCTTAATCTCCTCGATATACGAAGCCAACAAGGCCAGGGCTGTAAGGGCAGCAGAGCCGATAGCAAAGCCCTTACCTGTAGCAGCCGTCGTATTGCCTAAGGCATCGAGGGCATCTGTACGATGACGTACCTCTTCACCCAACTGCGACATCTCAGCATTACCACCAGCATTATCGGCAATAGGTCCGTAAGCATCAGTAGCCAAGGTGATTCCCAGTGTTGAGAGCATACCCACGGCTGCGATACCAATACCATAGAGACCATGTGACAGACTGGACGCACTCATAGAGAGATCGAAGCCGTTGGCGCAGAGATAACTGAGCATGATGGCTACACCAATGGTAATGACAGGGATGCAAGTAGAAATCATACCTGTACCAATACCTTTGATAATGACAGTAGCAGCGCCAGTCTGACCAGCCTCTGAGATTTTCTGGGTTGGTTTGTATGAATGAGAGGTATAATACTCGGTAGCCTGTCCGATAATGACACCTGCTGCCAGTCCGGAGATCACGGAGAAGGAGAGCCCCAGCCAGTTCTCAATACCCAGGAGATAGAGGATGGCGAAGGTAGCGATGGCTATCAGCACAGCACTGACATTGGTTCCCAGCGACAAGGAGCGGAGCAGGTCTTTCATCGTGGCGCCCTCTTTAGTACGGACGAGGAATATGCCTAAAAGTGAGAGGAATACGCCAACGGCCGCAATCAGCATCGGGGCGATAACAGCCTTTAACTGTATGTCAATTCCTGCGACGGCAAAGGCTGCAGCACCGAGAGCGGCAGTAGAAAGAACAGAGCCGCAATAACTCTCATAAAGGTCAGCACCCATACCTGCCACGTCACCTACATTATCACCAACGTTATCAGCGATGGTAGCAGGGTTACGGGGATCGTCCTCAGGGATATCTGCCTCGACCTTGCCTACGATATCAGCACCCACATCGGCTGCTTTGGTATAGATACCACCACCCACACGGGCAAACAGGGCCTGTGTAGAAGCACCCATGCCAAAGGTCAGCATCGTCGTAGTAATGGAGATCAGACCGTCGGGATCGAATTGGTTCAGTACGACAAACCAGATGGCGATGTCGAGCAGGCCGAGGCCTACGACCGTCAGTCCCATCACGGCACCAGAACGGAACGCGATTTTCAGACCAGCATCCAGGCTCTCACGGGCAGCGTTAGCGGTACGTGCTGACGCATACGTGGCAGTCTTCATTCCGAAGAAGCCAGCGAGTCCGGAGAAGAAACCTCCAGTCAGGAATGCAAACGGCACCCATTGGTTCTGTACGCCCAATCCGTAAGCCATAAAGGCGAAAAGGGCGCAGAGCACCACAAAGACGATAAGAACGACCTTGTACTGCTGCTTAAGATAAGCCATAGCACCATTTCGCACATAGAGTGCAATCTCTTTCATACGAGGTGTTCCTTCATCTGAAGCCATCATCTGACGAAAGAAGAACCATGCCATACCCAGTGCCACCAGCGATGCGATAGGCACGAGCCAAAATACTGCGGGAATAATCATTTGATCTAGGTTTTAGTGTTAATGTTATGTGATTAATTATTCTTCTACAAAATCAATGAGGTTCGCGGCCTCGTCATCAGGGTCTTCGCTGCCAAGGTCCATCATGGTCGAGTAGTTGTCTTCGGTGATCTGGTCATCATCGGGATCAGAGACCTCCTCATCTTCCTCATCATGAGAAGTGTAGTCGTCAACTACCTCGTAGTCATCATCCTCATTCTCTTCGTCATCTCCTTCTTCTTCATCCGGCTTGTCAGAGAACTTCATGCGGATTTTCTCCTGCTCAGGCTTCAGTTTGGCGAAGATGGCTTCTACCCAGCCACCCTTTTCTACCTCTAACACCTCATAGCCGTCTTCCACTTTCTTCTCATACATACCACCTTTCTTGTGAAGACGGTCTTTGGGAAGTGTCGTGGTTGAAATATCGAAGCCACTCAGGATGATATCCTGAATAGACTGCGACAATGAATCCCAACCACCACCGAAATTGCGGTCCAGCACCTCGATCAATTTGGCGGCAGAGATGTGACGGATGTTTTCGTAAGTCAGGTCAGTAACACGCATGATGGGCCTTTTCTTGATAGCCCATGCAAACTTCAGGTTCTCGTCAAACTTGATTTGAGCCACTTTATAACCACGCTTCTCATAACTCTTCTTCACGAGCATCACGTCATCCTTTATCTCGTCGATGAGGAAGGCGCTTTTGAAAATATCCAGATAGTGATTGATGTTCTCCTTGACTTCTGCATCCTTGCAGGCTGCTTCCCACATACGGAACACATCATTCTCCTGAATATCCCATACACTACTTTTCGTGACTGCCTTAATAGAAAGTGAAGGATTACTTTCCGGCTGTTGTTGCTTTGTTCTTGCCATATATATTCTCGTTTTTTTCTGCAAATGTATATACTTTATTTTTTATTAGCAAGTTTTTTGATGATATTTTTTGTGATTTTCACATTTTAGAGTAACTTTGCAGGCAAAATATGGCACAACCACTGGCTGAAAGACTGCGTCCTCGCACTTTAGATGACTATATCGGACAACAACATTTAGTGGGCGAGGGAGCCGTTCTGCGGAAAATGATCGAAGCAGGACGCATCTCTTCTTTTATCCTCTGGGGACCTCCTGGTGTGGGTAAGACGACACTTGCCCAGATTATCGCCCATAAGTTGGAAACGCCTTTCTATACCCTGTCGGCCGTCACAAGTGGTGTCAAGGATGTCAGGGATGTCATTGAGAAGGCGCAGAAAGGACGTTTCTTCAATGAAGCCTCGCCCATACTCTTCATCGATGAGATACATCGTTTCTCCAAGTCTCAGCAGGACTCGCTTTTGGGAGCCGTAGAGAAGGGGGTCGTGACTTTGATAGGTGCCACAACGGAGAATCCCTCGTTTGAGGTGATCCGCCCTCTCTTGTCCAGATGTCAGTTGTACATACTGAAGTCTCTGGAGAAAGAAGACCTTCTGAAACTACTCGACAGAGCCATCCATACAGATGCTGTCCTAAAAGAAAAGAATATCGAGTTAAAGGAGACGGATGCCATACTGAGATACAGCGGAGGTGACGCCCGTAAGTTGCTGAATATCTTAGAATTAGTCGTAGAATCTGAATCATCGGATGAAGTGGTTGTCACAGATGATATCGTCGTCAGGCGCCTGCAACAGAATCCCTTAGCCTATGACAAGGATGGCGAGATGCACTATGACATTATATCCGCCTTTATCAAGAGTATCCGGGGGTCTGATCCCGATGCGGCCCTTTATTGGCTCGCCAGGATGATAGAGGGTGGGGAAGACCCGCAGTTTATCGCCCGACGACTGGTTATCAGTGCTGCTGAAGATATCGGGCTGGCGAATCCCAATGCCCTTTTGCTCGCTAATGCGGCCTTCGATGCCGTCATGAAGATTGGGTGGCCTGAGGGAAGGATACCACTGGCAGAGGCAACGGTCTATCTGGCCACATCACCCAAGAGCAATAGTGCCTATTTAGGCGTGGATGCAGCCTTGGAACTGGTGAAGAAGACAGGGAACCAACCTGTGCCGCTGCCCATCCGTAATGCCCCCACACAGTTGATGAAGGATCTGGGCTATCATGATGGATATAAGTATCCCCATGACTATCCAGGTCATTTCACACCCCAGCAATACCTGCCCGATACGCTGATCAATGAACGGCTTTGGCACGGACAGCACAACCCTGCTGAGGAGAAGATGTACCAGCGGATGGTCAACTATTGGGGGAAGAGATTTGAAGATTGAAGGGAGACACGTGATGGATCAAGAACTGATTATCAGAATCATAGAGTTATTGGGTACATTTGCGTTTGCCATCTCTGGCATCCGCCATGCCGCTGCCAAGCATTTCGACTGGTTTGGTGGGTATGTCTGTGGTGTGGCGGTGGCCATTGGGGGTGGAACCATACGTGACGTGATGCTCGGTTCGATTCCCTTTTGGATGACTACCCCTATTTATTTAATATGTACAGGAGTGGCTTTGCTGACGGTGGCCTTTTTCGGCAAGTGGATGGAACCACTGAAGAATGCCTGGTTTGTGTTCGACACGTTAGGACTGGCCTTGTTCACCATTGCCGGCATCCAGAAGAGCCTTTCCCTGGGACAGCCTTTCTGGGTGGCCATCATCATGGGCTGCATCACAGGCTCGGCTGGTGGCGTCATCCGCGATATCCTTCTGAACAACGAACCCGTTATTTTCCATAAGGAGATATATGCTATGGCCTGCGTGTTGGGCGGCCTGGTCTATTGGGCGTTGGCCGCATTGGGACTCTCTACTGAGTTGAGTGCCATCAGCAGTTTCTTGGTTACATGCCTCATCCGTTTCCTGGCCGTCCGATATCATATCTCCCTCCCGACCCTGAAAGGTGAAAATGAATAGAAACAAACATTTAATATAGATTTCATAATGCCCGAACAAGAGAATAACAATCGAAAGAGACAACGTCGTCAGATGCCGTTAGACCCCACCTATGGCCATCTGCCACCACAGGCGCTGGAGGTAGAGGATGCCGTCCTGGGTGCCCTGATGATTGATAAGGATGCCTATGCCATTGTCTGTGAGTTGTTGCATCCGGAGAGTTTCTATGATCCCCGTCATCAGATGATCTATACAGCCATCCGTGACCTGAACATGGACGAACGCCCCGTAGACGTGCTGACGGTCACGGAACAACTGGCTAAATCAGGCAATCTGGAGGAAGTCGGCGGCCCTGGCTATGTGGCCGAACTGAGTTCGAAGGTGGCTTCTTCAGCCAATATCGAGTACCACGCCCAGATCATAGCCCAGAAGTCCCTCGCCAGACAACTCATCTCCTTTGCGAGTGTCATTCAGACGAAAGCCTTTGATGAGACCGTTGATGTCGAGGAATTGATGCAGGAGGCTGAAGGTTCGCTGTTCGAACTGTCACAGCGGAACATGAAGAAGGACTACACCCAGATCAATCCTGTCATCGATCAGGCCCTGAAGGTCATTCAGGCTGCCGCTGCCAATACCGACGGACTGACGGGTATCTCTACCGGCTATTACAAACTCGACGACATGACGAGCGGCTGGCAGAATTCCGACCTCGTCATCATCGCCGGACGACCCGCCATGGGTAAGACCTCTTTTGCCCTGTCGATGGCCAAGAATATTGCTGCAGACTCTCATGTGCCGATGGCCTTCTTCTCATTGGAAATGTCGAATGTGCAGTTGGTAAACCGTCTGATTTCCAATGTCTGTGAGATCCAGGGTTCGAAAATCCTCAACGGTCAACTGCAGCGCGATGAGTGGGACAGGCTCGATAAGCACATCAACAATCTGCTGGGTGCCCCTCTATACGTTGACGACACCCCTGGTCTCTCGGTGTTCGAACTGAGAACGAAGGCGCGCAGGCTGGTCCGTGAGCATGGTGTCAAATTGATCATGATCGACTATCTGCAACTGATGAATGCCAATGGCATGCGTTTCAGCAGCCGTCAGGAAGAGGTGTCTACCATCTCGCGCTCGCTGAAGGGACTGGCCAAGGAACTTGACATCCCCATCCTCGCCCTGAGCCAGTTGAACCGTGGTGTAGAGAGCCGCGAAGGTCTTGACGGCAAGCGTCCGCAACTGTCAGACCTGCGTGAGTCCGGAGCCATTGAGCAGGATGCGGATATGGTCATCTTCGTTCACCGACCTGAGTACTACCATATCTATCAGGATGAAGCAGGCCACGACCTGCGCGGCATGGCACAGATCATCATCGCCAAGCACCGTAAAGGTGCCACCGGCGATGTGCTTCTCACCTTCCGAGGCGAATACACGCGATTTGAGAATCCTGAGGATCGCAGCCTCGGCAATCGGCCTCCTATGGATGGCGGTGAGATCAGAGGCTCGAAAGTCAATGGAGAGGATATCAATCCAATCCCCCCGATAGATAATGGACCCTTACCGTTCTGATAAGGTGCCCTGATTGCTATCCCGACATGGCAAAACGTAGGGTGCGTTTGTAGTAATGCCTTCCACGGTTCATGCTAATGCCTACTATGGCTCGTGCTGATGCCTACTACGAGTGATAGTAGGCATTACTATACCCCTATGGAGCCTATCAGCACGAGGCGTAGAAGGCATTTCCTACTTTCTTACTATCTTCCACCGCCGTATCATAATCTGATGATGGTACCGGGCTTGACAACGAGGTCGAGCAACAAGGTGTCCGCAGGGTGTCCAGACATCTTTTCTGCTAAAAAATGACAAATATGACAAATGACAATTGTCATTTCCGCCCACACACCTCTCGGCAAAAACTCTGTTTTAATTCATTATTATATATAATATAAATATTATATATAATAATGACTAAATTTTTATATTTTCATCTTCCATTCCTCCCCAAAATCTGACACTGTCATTTGTCATATTTGTCATATTTGTCATCCTCGACCATACATGGCGCCATAATCCCATCGGCTTTGATTATTTGTATTTCTCTATCAGCCCGTCTGCCTGTGGATCGCCCATTTCCTTGGCTTTCCTGAGATTGTCAAGACCCTGTTGCTTGTTGCCTTTCATACACTGGGCCAAGCCGAGGAACAGATATCCGTCGCTATTCTCAGGGTCGATAGCAATACATTCTTTGGAGGTGGCTTCGGCATCGTCCAGCAGTCCGACCCGCACTTCCAATGAGGCTTTCTCTGCATAGTAAAGCGTCTCTTGCGGATTGATCTGAATGGCCTGCTTAATGTCGTTGAGAGCCTGCTGATAGAGCCGGGCCTGTATGTCTGTCTGATGGCGGATATAATAGAAACTGTCGTTGATGTTCGCACTCATCAGTTTCTCGTATTCATTCATGTCAGAGAGAGCATCACGGTATTTGCCGGCGTCACGTTTCGCCTCGGCTCGTGCCCACAGGTATGGGGCAGCATCTTTCAAATAGGGCTTGGAGAAGGTGTTCACGCAACTGTCCAGGAGCGAGAGCATAGCCGTGGTGTCACGCATCAGGGCCTTGCATCGGGAGGCTCCATAGAACAGTTCCGCATTGCGCAAGGGGGTGTTCGTCAACTGCATGAAGATGTCGTATGCCCCTTCATACTGTTTCTGGGCGAAGAGAATATTGGCCTCGAGTTGCTGATAGGTCACCTGAGGATTGATGGTGATGGCCTCGCGCACTTCTGACAGGGCCTTGTCTAAACTCCATGCCTCGAAGGGTACGCCGGGCTGATAGACTTCCTTATTGTAGATCAGACGGGCGAGGTTGAAGTGTGATTCGTCTTTGGGAGAAGCCACACGGATGGCTTCCGCCATATTCCGGTCGGCTATGGCAAAGTCTCCGTTGTTGGCCGCCAACTGTGCCTTGTAGGTATAGCCGTCTGGCGCTGAAGGGAACTTGCTGATCATGTCGTCGATCAGTTCGGCATAGGCCAGAGAGTCGTTCCTTGAACTGGCAAGATAGATGGCGATGTTGGCCTCTTTCAGGTCATCGGGCAACTCCTTCTTGATCTGGGTTTGTTGGAAGATAGGGTCGTTCATGCTGAATCCCGTCATCCTCAAGGAGTCGGCGAAGACTGCGCTGATAGCATAACTGAGAGAGTCCATGGCATTGGCCGATGGTTGTATCAGGCCGACGACTTCCCCCTCATCATTCAGAAGGGGACAACTCTCGGTATGCTGTGGAGAGGTCAGCGCAACTGTATAGTAGGCATAGTTGTCCATAAACAGTTCTGCCTTCCTGACCGGGCCGCTTAATACCTGTTTGGTTTCATGATAGGGGAGGAGCCATACCATGCTGCCTTCCGACATGGTGGTGGTGCATATCGGTAACGGCTGCGACTTATTGTTATCGACACGGAAACGGGCGACATCGTAGATATCGTTGGCACCCAGAATACTGACGACGGCCGTCTCTTTCCCCTGGGCATCGATGATGATGGCCTTGGAAGCACCCTTGAAAGGCGAAAAACTGCTGACAGCCTCGCCGTTGGAACCCGTAAAGAAGCCATTGCTGCTAGCAATCAGCGAACCGTCTGCCGCAAAGGTCTTCAAGGTGAACACAGACTTGGTTGCCTTTTTCACCCAGGATGGCTGGGCATGTGTGGGTGAAAGTGTAAAAAGGTGGAAGAGCAGAACGCCTGTCAGCGCAACCTTAAACTTTATCGTATTTGTTATCCTATTCATGATGATTCATTACTACTATTATTCAATTCTTTGTCTTTAGCAATTGTTTGGCGTTGGCAATGGCAGCCTCGCTGACATCACTACCACTCAGCATCTGGGCTATCTCATGGATGCGCTCAGTCTCATTAAGTTGTTTCATACTGCTGACGGTGCCTTGTGCCGTCTCTTGCTTCTCTACCTTATAATGGGTTGTACCGAGAGCGGCAATCTGGGGCAAGTGTGTGATGCTGATGACCTGACGACCGTGATCTCCCATCTCCTGCATCATCTCCGCCATCTTCTCTGCCATCTTTCCACTGACGCCCGTATCAATCTCGTCGAAGATAATGGTAGGCAGTTTCACGGCTCCACTGATCATCGCCTTCAGGGAGAGCATCACTCGGGCTATCTCACCGCCTGAGGCCACTTGTGAAATAGGCTGGAGTGGGGTAGAGGTGTTGGCACTGAACATGAATGCAATCTTATCCTGACCACTGAGTCCCAGCGGCTCAGGGCTGATCTCAACAGAGAAGCGCACATGGGGCATGCCGAGGGGGACGAGTTTCTGCTGCATCTCCGACTCAATCCGCTTGGCGGCCTTCGCACGGAGTCTCGTCAGGGCATCTGCTTCCTGACAGGCCTGCTTGTGTAACTGTTGAAGTTGTTGCTGCAAGGCAGAGAGCGCCTCGTCGCTGTTCTCGATGTTATCCAGTTGTTCACTCAGTTCAGCACGCTTGGCTATCAGTTCTTCGACGGTCTCTACGTGGTATTTCTTTTCGAGGTCGTACAGTTTGTCCAGGCGATTCGTGACGGCATCCATTTCCATAGGGTCAAAGTCGATGCGCTCCAGATGGCTGCTCACTTCCTGTGCAATGTCCTTCAGTTCGATATAACAACTGTCTACACGCTCCACGAGTTCTGCGGCTACGGGGTAGACATCGCCGATCTTCCTCAGTTCATAGAGTGTGGAACGCAAGGCAGAGACGACGCCGGTCTGTTCGGCCCCAAGGGCATTGTCGGCTTCATAGAGCGCCCGCTTGATATCCTCAGAATGGCTCATGGTGTCGCTGCGCTGTTCCAACTCTTCTTGTTCTCCCTCAACGAGGTTCGCCTGTGTCAGTTCGTCGCATTGGAATCTCAGGAAGTCGGCGTTCTGACGGTTGCGCTCGATACTCTCCTTGAGGTCTTCGAGCGACTGCTTCACCTGCTGGTATTGTCTGAACGACTGCTGGTATTGGGCCAGTTCCTTCTCGTCGTCAGAGAAGATATCGACCACACCCAACTGGAAGTCTTGCTTGTTGAGCAAGAGGTTCTGATGCTGTGAGTGTACGTCGACAAGTCTTTCTCCCAATTCCTTCAACATGGACAGTTGAACGGGCGTGTCGTTGATGAAAGCCCTGCTTTTACCTGACGCCAGGAGTTCGCGGCGCACAATGCAGTCCTCCGGATCGTTCTCGATATCGTTCTCGGCGAAGAAGGCGTCCATATCATAGCGTGTCAGGTCGAAATGGGCCTCGATAACACACTTGTCTGCACCTTGCTTGATAGCCTTCGAGTCTGCCCGCTGTCCCAGCAGCAGGGCGATGGCTCCGAGGATGATGCTCTTTCCGGCACCAGTCTCTCCCGTGATGACAGAGAACCCTTGACGGAATTCTATGTCCAATTCGTCTATCAGCGTAAAGTTCTTGATATAAAGATGCTTGAGCATTCCTTTACTCTTTATTCTTATCTCTTGATTTCTAATTCTTCACTTCCTGATGTCATCCCAGGTATTGCTCTGCGAGGCGTTGATACTCATCAGCATGTCGTAGATGCGCTCTTTCTCCTTCTGGGTGCCCTTGCCGTTATAGATGTTCTTCAACTCGTCTTTCTTGTAGTCCGTCCAGATCTGCGGCAACAGGCTCAGGGGCTTGTTCTCATGCGACGTCTTCAAACCATTCTCCAGAGCGTTGGATATCTCAGTACGACCACGTTCCGCATTATTCGCCATCTCGTCAAGCCCCTTGCGATAATAGTCGTACTGCAACTGCCGGAAGGGCTTCATCGACTCGTCCATGTAGTCGTTGATGATGGCAAAGCGGTTTCGGCTGTCCTCAAACAGTTTCCAGCCTGGGAAACCTAAGTCCTGGGCATTGTTCACCAGATAGACGCATTTCTGCAGGATATCCGTTCCGCCGAGAGGGGAAAAACTGTCGAGGTCGAGGCCGATGATCAGATAGGCATAATAGGCAAAGAGTGCCGTCAACTGGTTGTCGATCGTCTCATCATTATAGTTCAACTGGTCGAACTGTACGAACTCGAACTGGAAGTTGTCATCTCTATTATTATATAAGGTGGTGGTGTAGGCCGAGTTGTAGACCGGACGGTTGGCCTGTATCAGAGCCGTACATTCAAAGCGGTTCTCATCTTTGACATACTTTGTTACGGTGATATTGAAACTGCACTGGATGCGCTCGTTCTTCTGGAACTGCAGATCAGTCCATTGCCGTTCGTTGACGAACTGCTCGAGCGTCTGCTTCAGGTTTTCAAACACGCTGACGTCCGTGCCCTGTATCTGACTATGGTTGATGTTGATCTTAGCCTGCAACTCCTGAGCATGCAAAGGTGAAGAAATGAAAAGGTGAAGAAGTGAAAGACTTCCCACCAATACACATCTCTTGACAGAACTGATGTATCTCAATACTACAGGTTTCACCTTTTCACCCTTTCACCTTTTCACCCTTTAACATCATCCGTTCAACTTCGATTCGCGCAGTCGGATACGGGTCAGTACCTGCTTCGTGTTGTAGGTGAAGTCGCCAGACAGTATCCAACTGTAATAGCCTGGGTCGATATGCAGCACGTCGGCCACAGGAAGGCCCTTGTGCTTGCCGAAGTTGAACACCTCCGTCATCTTGGGCTGACCATCCTGGTCGAGTAGGGGATTACCGTTGCGGTCCTTCATCTCTGCCCAGACGATGCGGCCGGCGAAGTCCACGTTGTTGTTCTGCTTGGAGAAAGCAGCCAACTGGTCCATGTCATTCTCCAACACCTTCTCCTTATCCTCGTTGGCACCAGGGGCGTACTTGTCCAGTTCGCCCATCAGCACCCGATATGTGGCTTCAGTATCCTGGTCGGCACGGTGGGCTTCGAAGTCGTCCTCCATCTTCCGCCCGCAGTAGAACTTATAGGCGGCAGCGAGGTTACGACGCTCCATCTTCTTGAAAATGGTGCAGGCATCGATGAGCCGGCTCTTGGAAAAGTCGAAGTCGATACCAGCCCGCAGGAACTCTTCTGCCAGAAGGGGAATGTCAAAGTTGTTCGAGTTGAAGCCAGCGAAGTCAGAACCGGCAAACTTATCTGCCAGCGTCTGCGCCAACTGCTTGAAAGTAGGCTTGTCCTTCACATCGTCATTGCTGATACCCGTCAACTGTGTGATAATGGCTTCGATGGGGCGCTCAGGATTGATCAGTTCATCGCCACGCTCCTCACGTCCGTCTGGATACACCTTAATATAAGATATCTGAATGATACGATCCTTGACCAAGTCAAGACCCGTCGTCTCCAGGTCGAAGATGACGAGTGGCTTCTGAAGATTCAGTTTCATATTACTTTGGTTTTTAAACTTTGAACATTGAGCGTTATGATATGACTTTTCCCTCCATGTTGCCTTTACAAGTAATCATAAAGTTCAAAGCTCAATGCTCAATGTTCAATATCATTTAATCGTTGATCAGCATCGGCATCATCAGCATCAGCACATCCTGGTTCTCAGGCTGCTCTGAGGGCAGTACCAGACCGGCGCGGCTGGGGTCGGCCAACTGGATGATCACCTCCTGACAGTCGAAGTTGCTCAGCACCTCGATGAACGACGAGCCCTTGAAACCAATGCTCATCGGCTGGCCGTTGTATTCGCAGGTCATCCGCTCCGTAGCCGTCTTCGAGAAGTCGTAGTCCTCGGCATCCAACTGCAGGGTAGAGCCCTCGACATGGAAGCGGATCAGGTTGCTCGAGTCGTTGGCGAAAGGCTGCACACGGCGCAGGGCGGCCAGCAGTCCGAGACGGTCGACGCGCAACTCGTTGGGGTTGTTCTGCGGAATCACGCTGTTGTAGTTGGGGTAGCGGCCCTCAATCAGCCGGCACTGCAGGATACCGTCGCCATAGTTCACCTCGGCATTGCGCTCGTCGAAGCGGATGATCACATCGCCGCCGTCCTTGCCAAGCAGGTTACGAAGCAGGTTGGCAGGCTTCTTCGGCAGGATGAATGCGGCAGGCTGCTCACTTGTGATGGTGAACACCTTGTTGCGCACCAACTTATGACCGTCGCTGGCCACCACAGCCAGTCCCTCGGCCGTCAGGTCGAAGTAGATACCGTTCATAACGGGGCGCAGTTCGTCCTGAGCCGTAGCGAAGACGGAGCGGTTGATATTCTCAGCCAGTATGAGGTTGGGGAGTGTGATTATCGTGGCGAAGTCGCTGACGGGCTGGGCCATGGGGAACTCGTCGGCATTCTCGATGGGCAGCGAGAACAGACCGTTCTGATAGGATATCTTCACGATGTTCTTCTCCTGGTCGACATCGAACGTAATAGGCTGCTCCGAGAAGCCCTTCACGGCCTCCAACAGGTCGTGGTTGCCGATGGCAAAGCGGCAATAGCCGTCGCTCTCCGTCAGTTCCAACTGTGTCTTCATCATGTTCTCCGAGTCCGAAGCCGTCAGATACAGGATATTGTCCTTGATCTCGAACACGAAGTCGCCAAGGATGGGCAAGGCGTTCTTACTGTTAATCACTCTTGAGAGGGCAGTGAGTTTTCCACTCAGTGCGCTGCTTGATAATGTAAATCTCATAGTTGTTATAGTTTTCTTGTTATTTATTACCTTTTTAATAATTGGGACAAAATTACAAAAAAACGTTGTATTCAACAAAAAAAAGCAGAGAAAATTGTGCAATTCAAACTATTTTTAGTAATTTCGCCACCTGAAAACGATAAAATCAACAAATAAAAACAGTTTAAGCAATGGAATTAACAGGAAGAATTATCGCCGTCATGCCCGCCCAAAGTGGCGTCTCGGCTCGTACAGGAAACAGTTGGATGTCTCAGGAGTATGTCATCGAAGTGCCTGGTCAGTATCCTCGCAGATGCATGTTCCGTCTTTTCGGCGAGGACCGCATCAAGCAGTTCAACATCCAGCAGGGTGAGGACTTGACCATTCAGTTCGACATCGACGCCCATGAGTACAACGGCCGTTGGTTCAACGAGATTCGCGCTTACAACATCATTCGTGGCCAGCAGCCCGTGGCTGGAGCGCCAGTAGCAGCCGCCGGAGCACCTCAGGCTTCGCCATTCCCGCCGGCTGACGGAGCCACGGCACCATTCCCGCCAGCACAGGAACCGTCTGCCGAAGGTTCAACTGACGATCTGCCATTCTGATAAGCAGCACAACTCTAAAAGTAAAACAAGTTGTTTTGGTCTGTAAAGGATGCCTTCTACGATAGTAAGGAATGCCTAGTTCGACACCAAAACAACTTGTTTTACTTTTGTACTTGCCGGGCCTTATTATTATTGAAAGGGGGAGAATGATTCTTATTCCTTATTTCTTTTATTTATCATAATGCCGATTCTGGTCTAAAAGGATGATTGTCAGGGAGATAACTGATAAGGCCTCTTTTTGACTCAGATTATTTGATATCACGATCGTCCAAAACGCGGAATTTTGTGCGCTGCTTCTTGACGATTTCCAAATCCAAAGTATATGAAACGGTTTGTTCTTTGTTGGCCTGACAACTGGCAAGCGTTTTGCCGATTGGACTGATAATGGCACTCAGACCACGATAATGAGAATAGTTGTCGTCGCCAACACGATTACAGCCGATGAGATACGCCTGATTTTCCATCGCCCGTGCTCTGGTCAGGATTTGCCAGGCATTCTGACGACTCTCAGGCCAGTTCGCCACAGCAATGATAGCGTCGTATTGCAAGGCGTCAGCATATCTGCTCCAGACAGGAAATCGCAAGTCGTAACAAGTCAAAAGCAGTATTCTGAAGCCGCAATACGTCACGATGGTATGGGCCTCACCCGACTGATAATACTGGTCTTCACCACCATAACGGAACAAATGGTGTTTATCATAATATGTTTCGCTCTGAGAACGGCCATCAATAAAATAATGTCGATTCACGTAGGCGCCACTATCTGGCAGTTTTATCGCCAGACTGCCAGAAAAAGCGCAGTTCAGGCGCTTGGCAGTGGTACGCATCCATTGCAGGGTGACGCTGTTTTCCTCGTTTTCAGCGATATTCTGAGGTTCTGTGGCAAAGCCCGTACTCCACATTTCTGGCAGTACATAGAGGTCGCTCTTGGGGGCCTCAGTCATCAGTCGCTCCACTTTTCGGATGTTTTCAAGCGGATTCCCCCACTCGATGTTCAGTTGCATGATAGTCGTCTTCATTTGATGTAGAATTCTTTAGTCAGTTCATGATACCAGTCACTCCTTATCTGGGGCGACGATTCAAGTACACCGTTTGTCGTATCAACCTCATTGACAGGTTGTTTTGTCATTTCAATCATGTAACGCTTTGGCGCTTTCCTGGGTGTCGTTTGTATACTGCAGACACGACTGATGAAGAAACCTCTCAGATGGGCTTCGCTCTCCAGTCTCGCACGACAATCGGTGGGAATAATCACGGAAAACAGGCCGTCGTCTTTCAGTAATCGGAAAACAGATTCCATCAACTGCTGGTAACCCAGCGTAACAGTATGTCGTGCTTCTGTACGTTGTGGGTCCGGACAGGTAAGAGAATCCTCGAAAAAGGGCGGATTACAGACGATGGAATCGAACTTTTCTGTGGTCTCGAACGCCTGCACATCCCCTTCGACGACATGAATCCTCTCGGCAAAAGGTGAAGCCGCTACGTTCTCTCGAGCCTGTTGTACGGCCTGGGCATCCAGGTCGATGGCCGTGACAGAGGCTTGCGGGTAGCGCTGGGCCATCATCAGGGCGATGAGACCTGTACCGGTGCCGATATCGAGGATACGGCAGGGACCAGACGAGGCCAGTGACCAGGCTCCTAACAGGGTGCCGTCGGTGCCCACTTTCATCGCACAGCGGTGTTGGCGGATGGTGAATTGCTTAAACTGAAAGTAGTCGTTTGCCATTTTCTGCGTGCAAAGTTAGTTATTTTATGTCATAGATTCTATGGATTAACACAGATTAATAGAATAAATAGGTGTAATCTGTGGCTTTTTTTGTACCTTTGCACCCAATTTATTTGATTAGTAAGGTAAAAAGACTTATGAGTAATCACAACAATAACACAGCATTTCAGATGATTGCCGACGTTGATGGCGACCTGTCTGATCTGATCAAGATGAATGTCCCGTCGTCGGTGCCTATCCTCGCCGTGCGCAATCTCGTCCTGTTCCCAGGCGTCGTCTCGCCCATACTCATCGGCAGAGACTCAAGTAAGAAACTGGTTCAGAAGGCCGAGAAGATGGGCCATGTGATCGGTATCGTCTGCCAGCGCGAGCCTGATGTAGACTTCCCCTTGCAGGAGGACCTCTATGAGTATGGTGTTTACGCCAAGGTGATGAAGCAACTGACCCTGCCCAATGGCAACCTGACGACGATTGTTCAAGCATTAGGCCGTTTCCGTCTGGAGAAGATTATCAAGACCGACCCCTATCTGGAGGGGCTCGTAGAGCCGTTGGAAGACATAGAGCCGGAGAAGAAAGACCGTGAGTTCAGGACGGCCGTCGAGGATCTCCGCAATATGGTGAACCAGTATATCAACATCAGTGAGGATATTCCCGACGAGGCATCATTCGCCATCAAGAATATCTCAAACAACGTGATGGCGCTCAACTTCGTATGCTCGAACATGCCGTTCTCTGCGAAAGAGAAGATGGGTCTGCTGGAGATGGAACACGTGAAGGAGCGCCTGTTCAGCGTGATGAAGATCCTGAACCGGGAGATCAACCTTCAGAACCTGAAGGCCGATATCCGTAACAAGACCCGTGAGGATATCGACGAGCAGCAGCGAAACTATTTCCTGCAGCAGCAGATCAAGAACCTGCAGGCTGAGATGGGCAACGGTGAGACGACTCCGGAGAAACGCGACTTGCTCCGGAAGGCTGAAGACAAGAAGTGGCCCTATGAGGTAAGTAAGGTGTTCTATAAGGAGGCCGACAAACTGGATAACCTGAATCCGCAGAGTCCGGAATTCAACGTGCAACTGAACTACCTGCAGACCTTCGTCAGTCTGCCTTGGTGCGAATATACCCAGGACGACCTGAACCTGAAGCGTGCCCAGAAGATACTCGACCATGACCACTACGGCATGGAGAAAGTGAAGGAGCGCATCCTCGAATACATGGCTGTGCTGGCCCTCCGCGGTGATTTGAAGTCACCCATCATCTGTCTCTACGGTCCTCCGGGCGTCGGCAAGACCTCGTTAGGCAAGAGCATCGCCTCGGCCATGAAGCGAAAGTATGTCCGCATGTCGTTAGGTGGTCTGCATGATGAGGCCGAGATCCGCGGACACCGTCGTACCTATATCGGTGCCATGCCCGGACGCATCATCAAGTCGATCCAGAAGGCTGGCTCGAGCAATCCCGTGTTTATCCTCGATGAAATCGACAAGATCACCCAGATGACCCACAACGGCGATCCCGCCTCTGCCCTGCTCGAAGTGCTCGATCCAGAGCAGAATAATGCCTTCCACGACAACTACCTGGATGTGGACTATGACCTGTCGAAGGTGCTCTTCATCGCCACCGCCAATAACCTTTCCACCATTCCGCGTCCCCTACTCGACCGTATGGAGATTATTGAGGTAAGTGGCTATATCACAGAGGAAAAATACGAAATTGCGAAGCGACACTTGATACCTCGCGAGTTAGAGAACACGGGATTGAATACCCGTTCTCTGAAACCCACCTTCAACAAGGCAGCCATCGAGATGATTATCGAGCGCTATACCCGTGAGAGTGGTGTCCGTCAGTTGGAGAAACAGATTGACAAAGCCCTTCGTAAGATTGCCTACAAACGACAACTTGAGGATAATACAGACTATCAGAAGATCACGCCGACAGAGATTGAAGACCTCTTAGGCAAGCCCCCATTCTATCGGGATATTTATCAAGGCAATGACTATGCTGGCGTGGTGACGGGTCTGGCCTGGACAAGTGTCGGCGGAGAGATTCTCTTTATTGAGACGTCCCTCTCCAAAGGCAAAGGTTCGAAACTCACGCTGACGGGTAACCTCGGCGACGTGATGAAGGAGTCGGCCATTCTGGCGTTGGAGTATGTGAAGGCCCATGCCGACAAACTCCATATCGACTACCGCATCTTCGACAACTGGAACATCCATATCCATGTGCCGGAAGGTGCTACCCCCAAGGACGGACCGTCGGCAGGTATCACCATTGCCACCTCGATTGCTTCGGCCCTTACCCAGAAGAAGGTGCGTAAGAATACGGCCATGACGGGCGAGATTACCCTGAGAGGAAAGGTGCTTCCGGTCGGTGGAATCAAGGAAAAGATCCTTGCCGCCAAGCGTGCCGGCATTACGGACATCGTGATGTGCCGTGAGAACGAAAAGGATATCAACGAGATTCCTGAGGTGTATCTCAAGGGGGTCACCTTCCATTATGTGGAGAACGTGCAGGATGTGTGGGACTTTGCGCTTACGGATGAGATCGTCAAGCACCCGCTCGACTTCACAATCCCTGAGGATGACGATGAAAAGGGGAAAAAGTGAAAAGGTGAAATGGTGATATAATTAGGCATGACTTTTCAAGTTGATCATACAGATTCCGCCAGTGAGGCAAGAGCAGGTCTGATACAGACCGCTCACGGTCCTATTCAGACTCCTATTTTCATGCCGGTCGGAACGGCTGGCAGCGTGAAGGGAGTCCACTTCTCAGAACTGCGTGAACAAGTGAAGGCACAGATTATCCTCGGCAATACCTACCACCTCTATCTTCGTCCCGGACTTGACATCCTCCGTAAGGCGGGCGGACTTCATCGGTTTAATACCTGGGACCGACCGATTCTGACGGACAGCGGCGGGTTTCAGGTGTTTTCGTTGACAGGTATTCGCAAACTCCGTGAGGAAGGATGTGAGTTCCAGAGCCATATCGACGGTTCGAGACATATCTTCACGCCAGAGAATGTGATGGATACTCAGCGCGTCATCGGTGCCGATATCATGATGGCTTTCGACGAATGTCCGCCAGGACAGAGCGACTATCAGTATGCCTCTAAGAGTCTGAGACTTACGCAACGATGGCTGGAGCGATGCGTGAAGAGATTCAATGAGACGGAGCCCCTTTATGGCTACAACCAGACATTATTCCCTATCGTGCAGGGTTGTACCTATAAGGATCTGCGTCAGGATGCCGCCAGGCATGTCTGCGATATGCTGACAAAACTGAATGATGGCGGTGGCGTATCGATCGGTGGCCTGGCCGTAGGTGAACCGACGGAGGTGATGTATGAGATGATTGAAGTGGTCAACGACATCCTTCCCAAGGACCGTCCCCGTTATCTGATGGGAGTCGGTACGCCACAGAATATCCTCGAAGCCATCGAGCGTGGTGTCGACATGTTCGACTGTGTGATGCCAACCCGCAACGGTCGCAACGCCATGCTGTTCACTTATGAGGGAACGATGAACATGCGGAACAAGAAGTGGGAGGACGACTTCTCGCCCATTGATCCCGATGGCTGTGAGATAGACCGTATCCACTCGAAGGCCTATCTCCATCATCTCTTCAAGGCGCAGGAACTGCTGGCCATGCAGATAGCCTCTATCCATAACCTCGCCTTCTACCTGCGGCTGGTAACCGATGCCCGACAGCATATCATCGCTGGTGACTTTGTACAATGGAAACGTTCAGTAATAGAACAACTCGGAAAGCGCAGGTAGATGAAGAAGAGTAAGTATATCAGGGTATGGCTCCGTAAGACGGGGCGTCTCCTCCGGAAGACATTCCGGTGGGTTCGCCATCTGAACCCTTGGCGCCTGTTGCCACGCCTCGACAGATATATCATCTCCAAATTCATCGGCACCTACATCTACTCCATCATCCTCATCATCTCCATCGCCATCGTCTTCGATGTCAACGAGAACCTGTCGAAGTTCACTACCTTAGGGGCACCGTTGAAGGCTATTGTCTTCGACTATTATGCCAACTTCGTGCCGTATTTCTCGAACCTCTTCTCGCCCTTGTTCGTATTCATCGCCGTTATCTTCTTCACTTCCAAGTTGGCCGGCAACTCCGAGATTATCGCTATGCTGGCTGCTGGCGTCAGTTTCAAGCGGCTGTTGCGGCCTTACATCCTCTCTGCTGCCATGATCGCCTTGGTCAATTTCTACCTCGGCGCCTATATCATTCCTCACGGAACGGTTGTCAGACAGGAGTTTGAGGCGAAATACAGGAACAGCAAGAAAATCACCTCTGCCAGCAACGTTCAGTTGATGATAAGACCTGGTGTGATTGCCTATATCCAGCAATACGATAATAATACGAAGACCGGCTATGGTTTCTCGCTCGATAAGTTTGAGAACAAGAAACTGGTCAGCCACATGACCGCCTCTACCATCCGCTACGACTCCATCAGCGAAGACCGTTTCCATTGGAAAGCGCAGAACTACAAGATCCGTACGCTGAGAGGACTCCGTGAGGAAATCAAGTCGGGTTCAGTCATCGACACCCTCATCCAGATGGAGCCGATGGATCTGGTTTATTCCGATGGCCAACAAGAGACTCTTACTTCCGATGAATTGCGCGATTACATCGGTAAGCAGACGGAACGAGGATCGGTCAATGTCGTACAGTATGAGGTGGAGTACCACAAGCGTATCGCCACCTCCTTCGCATCCTTTATCCTGACCGTCATTGGCATCAGCCTGTCCAGCCGTAAGCGTAAGGGCGGCATGGGACTGTCTCTGGGAATCGGTCTGGCCCTCTCGTTCTCATACATCCTGTTGCAGACCATCAGCGCCACCTTTGCCATCAATGCCGACACCCCGCCGGTTCTGGCTGCATGGCTACCGAACATACTCTATGCGGTGATTGCTTACTTCTGCTACAGGCAGGCTCCGAATTAGAATTGAAGTTATTAAGAATTGAAAATTGAAGTATTGACGTGAAATTTGAAGAAACATATCTGAACGATAATATCCTTGATGCGCTCTACGACATGCGCTTCGACGAGATGACCCCTATCCAGGAGCGATGCATCCCCGAGATCCTCGATGGCTACGACGTGTTGGGAGTGGCACAGACAGGAACGGGCAAGACCGCAGCCTATCTGCTGCCGATCCTCTCGATGCTCGACGACGGCGACTACCCGAAGGATGCCATCAACTGTGTGGTAATGTCCCCTACCCGTGAACTCGCCCAGCAGATAGACCAGGCCATGCAGGGCTTCGGCTATTATCTTGATGGAGTATCTTCGGTGGCTGTCTATGGTGGTAACGACGGTGGCAGATACGAACAGGAACTCCGTGGCATGCGGCTTGGTGCCGACGTGCTCATTGCCACGCCAGGCCGTCTGCTCAGTCATCTGAAAGTCGGCAACCTCGACCTCTCGCGCTGCAGTTTCTTCGTCCTCGACGAGGCCGACCGCATGCTCGACATGGGCTTTATCGACGATATCATGAAGATAGTCCAGCAGTTGCCCAGTTCGTGCCAGCGCATCATGTTCTCTGCCACGATGCCGCCGAAGATCCGAGAGTTGGCAGTCACCATGCTTCACAAGCCTGTAGAGGTGAAGATTGCCGTCTCCAAGCCTGCGGAGAAAATTCGCCAGAGTGCCTATGTCTGCTACGACCCGCAGAAACTGAAGATTATCAACCACATCTTCAAGCAGGGCGACCTGAAGCGCGTCATCATCTTCTCTGGCAAGAAGGAGAAGGTGAAAGAGATTACCCGTTCGCTGAAGCAGATGCACATCAACTGCGACCAGATGCACAGCGACCTCTCCCAGCAGGAGCGCGACGAGGTGATGTATCGTTTCAAGGCCGGACAGACTGATGTGCTCGTGGCTACCGATATCGTGGCCCGTGGCATCGACATCGACGATATCCGAATCGTCATCAATTACGATGTGCCCCATGATGCTGAGGATTATGTGCATCGTATTGGTCGTACGGCCCGTGCCGACCGTGATGGTGAGGCTATCACATTCATCAGCGATATGGACATCTACCGTTTCCAGCAGATTGAGCATTTCCTCGGCAAGGAAGTGGAGAAGATGCCCTTGCCGGAAGGACTCGGTGAGGCCCCAGAGTACACCAAACGTGAGAAGAAACGTTCCAATACCCGTCGTCACGGCCGCTGGCACTCGAAGGGTAATGGCCAGAATAACCAGAAGAAAAAGAAGCATGCTGACAAATCCCATCGCAAAGATCAACCTGGGGCTTAACGTCGTTGAGCGCCGTCCCGACGGTTACCACAATCTGGAGACCGTGTTCTATCCCGTTCCTATCTGTGATGTCCTCGAGGTGTTCCCGATGGATGAGCAGTTCCCTTCAGCCGTCGACTGCGACCTGAAGGTGACGAATATCGTGATCGACGGCGACGAGCAGAAGAATCTGGTGGTGCGTGCCTACAACCTGTTGAAGCAGGACTTCCCTACCCTGCCCCGTATTCATGCCCATTTATATAAAGGTATTCCCACGCAGGCCGGCATGGGTGGTGGCAGCAGCGACTGCGGATTTATGATCACCCTGTTGAATCGGATGTTCCAGTTGGGACTCTCCGACCAGCAGATGATAGACTACGCTGCCCGTCTGGGTGCCGACTGTGCCTTCTTCATTCTCAATAAGCCCTGTTATGCTGAGGGCATCGGAGAGAAACTTGAACCCATCGCCCTCGACCTTAGTGGCTGGTATCTGGCTGTGGTCCGTCCTGCTATCCCCGTCTCTACGAAAGAGGCCTTCTCGCTCATCACCCCACAGCATCCAGCACAGAACTGCCGCGACATCGTGATGCAGCCTGTGGAGACCTGGCGCAATCGTCTGACCAACGATTTCGAACGGAGTGTCTTTGCGCTCCATCCAGAGATCGGTGCCATCAAGGACAGACTTTATGACTTAGGTGCCGCCTATGCCGCTATGTCTGGTTCCGGTTCTTCCCTCTTCGGACTCTTCCGACAGCCCGTCTCGCTTGATGAGTTTGATGACGAAGGAACCTTCAGAGCGGTGATAAGTTTATAGTTTAATGTTTATAGTTTATAGTTGAATACCTTGCATGCCATTCATGCTGCCTATAAGAAGTAATCATCTATAAACTATAAACTTTAAACTATAAACAAAAGTAAACTACTGTATTCCTTCTTCGCGGAGTTTCACTTGCCACTTCCAGGCACTCTTCAAGACTTCTTCCGTCGGTGTGTCTGCCTTCCAGCCAAGCACCTTGTTGGCCTTGTCGACATTACCCCAGACCTGTTCGATATCACCCTCACGACGGGGAGCATAGGTCCAGTTCACCTTCACGCCAGTAGCCTTCTCGAAGCCTTCGACCACTTCCAGCGTAGAGAGGCCCTTGCCCGTACCGATATTAAACACTTCTACGGCATCGGTCTCAGGCTTGTCGAGCACGCGCTCCATCGCCTTCACATGGGCCTTGGCCAGATCCACCACATAGATATAGTCGCGGATACAGGTCTTGTCTGGCGTGTTGTAGTCGTGACCGAATATCTTCAATTGCTCACGGATACCCATAGCGGTCTGTGTCACGAAGGGGATGAGGTTCATGGGCACGCCATTGGGCAGTTCGCCAATGAGTGCAGAGGAATGGGCGCCGATGGGGTTGAAGTATCTCAGGATGATGCTCTTGATGGGAGCGCCAGAGTGGATATAGTCCTGGATAATCTCCTCGTTGATCTGCTTCGTGTTGCCGTAAGGACTCATCGCCTTCTGGATGGGAGCGTTCTCCGTCACAGGCAGGTTCTCCTGCGAAGGCTGGCCATAGACGGTGCAACTGGAAGAGAAGATGATGCCCTTCACATCGTACTTCGGCATCAGTTCAAGCAGATTGATCAGCGAAACGAGGTTATTGCGATAGTAGAGCAGCGGCTTCTCCACGCTCTCGCCAACTGCCTTTGAGGCAGCGAAGTGGATGATACCCTCAATCTTCGGATACTTCTTGAAGACACCCTCAAGGGCTTCCTTGTCACAGCAGTCCACCTTCTCGAAGGCGGGTCTGATGCCTGTGATCTTCTCGATGCCATCCACAACGTTTGCATTTGAATTCGAGAGGTTGTCGATGATGACCACCTCATAACCTGCTTCCTGCAGTTCGACGGTCGTATGGCTTCCGATGAAGCCCGTGCCGCCTGTTACCAAAATTGTCTGTTTCATTATATAAACTCTAAACTATAAACTCTAAACTATAAACAATAAGAAAACCGCAGATCACTCTGGCAATGGGTTCTCACCAGGCAGCGGCACGAAACTGTTTTCCTGTGCCTTCTTCTGACGGACGATGACGGTTCTCTCCACAGAGTTGTCCTCGTTACGCATATAGATGGTAGCCGACCTGACGGCACCGGTCTTGTTCGGACTGGCCGTGATGGTCACCTTGCCATTGTTCTCACCCGTTGCGGGCTCAAGGAACAGCCAGTCGACATCCACATAAAGCCTCCATTTGCAGTTGGACCTGATAGAGAGGATGTTGTCTCCCGTATCCGACAGTTCCATCTCCTCGTTGGCGGCGATATAGTCGGGTTTCTTGCTCGACGCGTCGTCATCATCATCCCCTCCACAGGCCACCAGTGAAAAGGCGAAAAGATGGACTAACGAAAATACAAATATGGTCTTCAGCAGATGGTCCGCTGTCTTCTTCATCATCTCAGTCATATCGATATCCTCTCCTATTTAATGATTATTTTCTTTCCTTGTACAACGTAGAAGCCTGGTCTCAGTCCATTTCTGGCCTCTGCCATCGTCGCGCTGCTCTTCACGAGCACACCCCGCATGTCGTAGACCCTGAAACCCTGGGCCGTCTCGTCGACCATGCTCCTGACACTCTTGATGCCGGTAGCCAAACCGTCCAGCACACCGACGGAACGGGTACCCGAGGAGGTGGTGGTCATATAGGCCTCGAAGGGATTCACCTGACGGAGTCCTTTCACGAACTTGCTGCCCTTGTCTGCCGCCGTGTAGGTCACGATGTCGTTACTCACATTCAGCGCCAGCAGCGACGGGTCGTCCTGACGGATGAAGTTGGGCACCAGGGTTCTGTCGCCATACTTCACCGGATGCAGGTCGTCAGAGGCCTTGACCTCTACGTTCTCCGACTCGAACGTCACCCTTCCGGCGATCCGGTAGTCGGTCAGATACAGGCTGTTGTTCGGCATACTGATAATATAAGGTGTATTGGCCTTGATGCCGGCAGCCTCCTGATAGCCGCCGGTGGTCAGTTCGTACAGCCAGAACGGCTTCTCCTCGCTGTCGGCGGTCCATACCTTGAAGGGAATGATCTTGCCGGCGCTGGCATGCCTGACGGTCTGAACGTCGTAGGGCAAGGCGATGGTCTCCCATCCCTTCGGCTCTGTGATACCCGTCTCCATCGAGTAGTTGTGGGTGTAGGATATCTTCTCGGCCGTGAAGGCGCGCGGACAGTAGAAGTCATTGTCACTCATGGCGTCGGTCAGTTCGATAGTCTTGGCCTTACCGTTCACCACGGCGTTCTGGTCTGCCCAGGCCACACACCTCTCGTCGTTCACGTAGAGCAGGAAGTTCGGGTTGCCCACCAGCGCCTTGAACGGAGCCGAGGGGTTCCAGATGACGGCAGCGAGGTCGGGACAGTTGGCAAACGCATCCTCCCGTATTCCGGTCACCTGCCAGGTATTATCCGCATACGATACGGTAGCCGGCACCTCCACCGTCCGGGCATTGTCGCCTGATGTGACGATGACCTGATGATCCGTAAACGAGGATACCTGATAGTTGATGCCATCCTTGGCGAAGTTCATCTCCGCCGCAGCAAAGGACACGTTCACGTTGATGTCAGAGCGGATGCCGGTGATGGTATAGTGGTTGTCGGCGATGGCCGTCGTCACGTCGTCACCGTTCACCCTCAGGTACTTGGTGGCATAGCCTTCATCGGGCTTGAAGGTCAGCACGGCCGTCGTGTCTTCATTGAAGTAGGCCGACCACGAGTCGTCGCGGATGACGGTATTGTCGTCGACGACCACCTCGCCCTTGCCTGCCACGTAGACCGTCAGGATATACTTGTTGACGGGTATCTCCTCATACTCGGCCACCAGCGTCGTATTCTTCTTGATATTCTTGATGGAGTACTGGTATTTGGCCAACTCCGACGTGATGTCCAGTTCGTCGAGCATGACTTGCTTGATACGCCATTTCTCGGCTGGGCTAAAGGTGACGAAGGCATCCAGGCCGTCCTCAATCCTGAAGGTGGCGGTGGAGTCTTCTACCGACTGGTCCTCAAAGTTGACTGTACCCTTACCGATGGCCACGACCACCAGGCGATAGTGAATGCGCTCATAGGCCACGCTCACCGTGTAGTCCTGGTCGAGATAGGCGATGGTATATTCGCCGAAGCGGGGCTTCTCCGTGGTCAGCGTGTCGGCGGCATAGATGTCTGCGAAGAGGCTGTCGGAGATGACCTTGTCGTTGACCGTCACGTCCATGATCTGATAGCCCTTGTCCGACAGGAAGGCCACCATCACGGAGTCACCTTCCATAAAGGTCAGTTCGAGGCTTTCATTCCTCACGGCCAGCGTGTCGTTGGGCTCCAGGTCCAGGTTGATGGGTTCGCTCAGCAGCGAATCGCGCTTGCAGACGGCCTCACCGTCACCCTGCGAGACGATGGTCACCTTGTATTCGCCGCCGATGACCTTCACGAAGGGCTTGGTCCAGCACTCCTGTTTCAGGAACGTGGCCCTGGTTCCTTTGGGCACCTTCAGGATGGCTTCCTCGTGGATACCCTCAAACACGCTCATATCGATGTCGAACGGCTTCGTAAACGCTACCTCCACCCACTTCAGACTGTCGCAGTCCTTGAAGGCGGCCTTCTCTATCTTCTCCATAGCGGCCGGAAGTCTCAGCGAATCCAGACGGGTACAACCCTCGAAGGCCGACTCACCAATCTCTTTCATCGCATCGGCTATCGACACTGAATCCATCTTCTCACAACCCAGGAACGCAGCCTTGGCAATCGCCGTGAGTTTCTCCGGCAGGGCCACATAAGGCAGGGCGACACAACCGGCAAAGGCGGAGTCGCCAAGTTCTTGGAGCCCCTCGCCCAGCAACAGCGATTCTATCTTCTCGCAATCCTTGAAAGCAGAATTGCCAATCTTCTCCACCGACTTCGGAATCTCCAACTCGGTCAGGCTGACACAGCCTTCGAAGGCCGAATTGCCAATCTCTTCAACACCATTCTCGATGGTGAGTTCCTTCAGTTCCTTACAACCCTTGAACGCACCGACCTTAACCACTTTCATCGAGGCGGGAATGGTCACTTCCTCCAGGCTGCTGCCGTCGAAGACCGACTCGCCGATATCCTTCACGGAGGCCGGTATCGTCACCATCTTCAGTTCGCCGCACCCCTCAAAGGCCGAGTCGCCGATCTCCTCGACACCCTCCTCCAGTTCTACCTTCGTCAGTTTGACGCAGTCCTTGAAGGCCGTGGCACCCACCAACTTCACGGTGCTGGGGATGGTAATCTCTTCCAGGCTGCTACAGCCCTCGAAGGCCGACTCGCCTATCTCTTTCACACCGGTCTCGATATCGATCTCTTTCAGGCTGCTACAGTCCTTGAAGGTGGTCTTGTCGATCAGTTCCAGGCTGCCCGGGATGACGATTTCCTTCAGGCTGCTGCAACCCTCGAAGGCCGACTCGCCCATCTGCTTCACTTGCTTGTTCTTGCCGAATTCGAAGGTCTCCAGACTGGTACAGTCCTTAAAAGCATTCTTGCCGATCTCGTCAATGTTTCCAGTGAGTTTGACTGACTTCAGTTTCTTGTTGCCCTCAAACATCGACTCGGCAATCTTCTTGATGTCGCCCTGGATCTCTATCTCCTCCAGACTGGTGCAGTTCTTGAAGAAGTCCTCATTGACCTCCTCTACGTCGCAGTCTATCTCTACGGTCTTCAGACCACCGCAGTCCTTGAAGAGCGACTTGCCCAGTGTCTTCACCGACTTGGGGATGATCACGTTGTCGAGCCTCGTACAGCCCTCGAAGGCCGAGTCGCCGATCTTTTCCACGTCATCGGACAGTTCGATCTTGGTCAGGCTGCTACAGCCCTTGAAGGCCTCCTTGGGGATTTCCTTCACACCGCCCAGAATGGTCACAGAGACCAACGAGGTGTTCTGACGAAAGGCATCCTCCACAAGCGTGGTCACCTTGTAGGTCACATCCTCGTATTTCACCTCCTTGGGAATGGTGATGCTCGTGGCGCCATCCTCGGCACCCTCGACCTCGACCACGCCTTCGTCTGTCACGTGATACTTGACGTTGTCGACGGTAAAGTTCTCTACCACCTCCGCTTCTTCTCCTTCACCTTCTACGGTCTCTGTCTCGTCGTCTATAAACGGGTTGGCAGCATACGAGAAGCCGACTCCCACAGAGAATGCCGACAGGGCCATGATGAACACAAGTACAAATAAAGATGATCTTCTCATTATTATATGACTTTTATAGTTTTTTCATTTATGATACAGTCTTCAAGATGCAAAGATAGCAAGATTATTTGAACCTAGCAAATAATTCAGTCAGAAATTGACTTTAACCGCGATAAATCCATCACTTTTAGACTGAAACCTTATGACTTACCTTGCCTTTTTAAACAGTTGTCTCGTCACCATATTAATTAATATTCACTATGCAAAGATAGGAAAAGAACCTCAAAAGCATTTTTCGTTGTGCATTTTTGCATCATTTGGCTTTGGCAAAGTTGGCGCTATCACCTTGTCAATTTCGTATTTTATTGTAAATCAACATTTTAGATGATTATATTAGCCGAGCGTTCCAGTTGTTCCAGTTGTTCCAGTTGTTTTTTGATGTTCCATTCTCTTTAATTATCATATAACTATCTATATATCAATTAGTTATATATAATATATAGGATTATTGTACCTCTAATTTTAATTGGAATAACTGGAACAACTGGAACGCCCATGCTCAAAGAGCCCGACTGGCTCCAAACATTCGTGCTGATGCCTTCCACGCCTCGTGCTGATAGGGCTTTACCCCTGATAGTAATGCCTACTATCACTCGTACAAGGCATCAGCACGAGCCATAGTAGGCATTAGCATGAACCGTGGAAGGCATCGTTACAAACGCGTGCCTCTCAGCGGGGATAGTAGTTATACCCCATGAGTCCACCGCCGATACTTGTTACGCGGTTGAAGGCTGCCAACTGACGGATTGTGAAACGGACTGCGGTAACGATGCTCATGAGCACCAGACTTACCAATGAATTTACTCTTGCCATAACTTTAATTTTTTAAATGTTAATACTCTTGTTGCTTGAATTATCTGATGCAAAGTTATGGCGTTTTGGAGCAGGAAACAAGAAAAACTCTGCTTTTCGTATCGGTTATATGCGGCAGATATACGATTTTTGCGACAGAAATGGCGCACGTTGCCATAACTGTCGCAAAGACGATGTGTTTTTTCCTGATGTTGTTTAGCCCGTGACGGTCACCGGATCATCTCGAGCAGCCGCTTGGCGGTGGGTTTACCGTTGGCAGCGTCCTTCTGGATGTCGGCGCGGATCTCATCGCCGTCTTCCTCGTCCTTGACGGCCTTGCGCACCCACGACCGTGCCTTGGCCTCGTCCTTGGCCACGCCAGTGCCGGTCAGATAGCACTTGGCGAGTTGGTACATGCCGTCGGCATTCTCCTGCCTGGCGGCTTTCATGAACAGGTCGGCGGCTTTCTTCTCGTCTTTGGCGATGCCCTCGCCGTTCTTGTAGCACTTGCCCAACTGATACTGGGCCTTGGCATAGTCCTGGGCGGCCGATTTCTGGTACCAGGCCACAGCCTGGGCATCGTCTTCGGCGACTCCCCTGCCCTTGTCGTAGCAGAGGCCTACGCGGTACTGGGCCTTCTTGTGGCCCTTCTCGGCGGCGGCCTTCAGTTTGGGGAAGGCCTGCTTGTAGTTCTTGGCGTCGTAGAGCGACTTGCCTTGACGATAGAGCGACTCTGTCCCCTGGGCGATGGCCGAGGTGCTGAGCAGGATGGCTGCCAGAGTGGCTAAAAGTTTCAAATGTCGTTTCATATCCATGAGTGTTTACGATGAAAAGAGAGTCCGGTGCACTCCAGGCATACGGGCTCTCTTCGAATATAGTAGTAAGCAGTCTGTCAGTTATTCACCGATCCGCCAACGATGTCGAGCAACTCAGAGGTGATGGCCTGCTGGCGGCTCTTGTTGTACTGCAGGTTCAGTTCGCGTAGCAGTTCGTCGGCATTGTCCGTTGCCGTCTGCATGGCCACCATTCGGGCGGCGTGCTCAGAGGCGTTCGAATCGAGCAGGGCTGTGTAGAGCATCAGATGGGCGAGTTTGGGGATGAGTTGCGAGAGCACGGTGTCCATGTCGGGCTCGACGATGAAGTTGTCGTTGAGCGGCTTCACTTCTTCCTTCTCTCCTCTTTCCTCCTGCCTCTCACCTCTCTTCTTGAGATACTCCTGCGACTCTTTCGTGGCAAGGATGCTGGTAAGGTCGCGCTCGTGGTCGGCCTGCAACTCCGTCTCGACATCGATGGGGAGGAAGGTCTTACGAGTGAGTATCTGCGAGCCTGCGCTCTTAAAGTGATGATAGACGAGTTCCACCTTATCTATCTCACCGTCAGCGAATTTCTTGCCGAGTTCCATGGCGATGTCGATGCATTGGGCGACGTTGGGCTTGTCGGCCAGGGCCGAGTATTCGCCCTGCACATTGAGCCCCATCTTCTGCGCCTTCTCATAGACCTTGCGGCCGATGGGATAGATCTCGACATTCTCGCGGCCGATGGTCTGGTCGTATTCATCGACGATGTGCGCCATCAGTTTGATGGTGTTGGCATTGAATCCGCCGCAAAGCGACGAGTTGGAGGTGAAGACCACGAGGGCTGCCCGCTTCACGGGCCGCGGCTTGTCGAAGATGGTCTGTGCCTCTGCCTCGGCTGCAAGGAACGACTTGAGGATGTGCTCCAGCATGCTCTCGTAGGGCAGCATGTTCTGTATGGCCACCTGGGCATGATGCAGTTTGCTGGAAGCCACCATCTTCATCGCCGACGTGATCTTGCGCGTGGAGTTGACTGAGGCTATGCGGCCCTTGATTTCTTTCAGGCTGGGCATAGGCTATCAGGCTTTATACGTTCCTGCAATGTCGGCCATGACGGCTTCGATCTTGGCTGTCGTCTCGTCGTCAATCTTTCCGCTGGCAAGGGTCTCGATGACCTCGGGGCTGGCAGAGCGCAGTTTGTCGAGGAAGGCCGTCTGGCACTCGCGCACCTTGTCGATGGGCATCTCACGCATCAGTCCGTGCACACCGCAATAGAGGATGGCAATCTGCTCGCCTACGGGCATCGGGCTGTACTGCGGCTGGATGAGCAACTGGTTGTTCTTACGTCCGCGGTCGAGGGTCATCGCCGTCACGGCATCCATATCGCTGGAGAACTTCGAGAAGGCCTCGAGTTCGCGATACTGAGCCTGGTCGATCTTCAGCGTACCGGCCACCTTCTTCATCGACTTGATCTGTGCCGAGCCACCCACACGGGATACGGAGATACCGACGTTGATGGCAGGACGGAAGCCCTGGTTGAAGAGGTCGCTCTCGAGGAAGATCTGACCGTCGGTGATGGAGATCACGTTGGTCGGGATGTAGGCCGACACGTCGCCTGCCTGCGTCTCGATGATAGGCAGAGCGGTGAGCGAGCCACCACCCTTGACGTGACCCTTCATGCACTCAGGCAGGTCGTTCATCTGCTCGGCCACCTCCTGCTGCTCGTTCATCTTGGCTGCACGCTCCAACAGACGGGAGTGCAGATAGAACACGTCGCCGGGATAGGCTTCACGTCCGGAGGGACGACGCAGGATCAGCGACACCTCACGATAGGCCACAGCCTGCTTCGACAGGTCGTCGTAGACCACGAGTGCGGGCAGGCCACGGTCGCGGAAGTACTCGCCTATGGCAGCGCCAGCGAACGGTGCATAGTACTGCATGGCGGCAGGGTCGGCAGCGGTGGCAGCCACGACGATGGTATAAGGCATGGCACCGTGCTCCTGGAGTGTAGACACGAGGGCGGCCACGGTAGAGGCCTTCTGGCCGATGGCCACATAAATACAGTAGACAGGCTTGCCTGCCTCATAGAAACTCTTCTGGTTGATGATGGTATCCACGGCGATGGCGGTCTTACCCGTCTGACGGTCGCCGATGATGAGTTCGCGCTGTCCGCGGCCGATGGGGATCATCGAGTCGATGGCCTTCAGACCGGTCTGCAGCGGCTCCTTCACGGGCTGACGGTAGATCACACCGGGGGCCTTACGGTCGAGCGGCATCTCGAAGGCGTCGCTCAGGTCGATGTCACCCTTGCCGTCGATAGCCTGTCCCAGAGGATTGATGACGCGGCCCAGAATGTTGTCGTTGACGCGGATCGAGGCGATGCGCTTCGTACGCTTCACGACCATGCCCTCCTTGATGCCCGAGGTGGAGCCCAGGAGCACACAACCGACGTTGTCCTCCTCAAGGTTCATCACGATGGCCATCGTACCGTTCTCGAACTCCAACAACTCGTTGGCCTCGGCATTGCGCAGTCCGTAGATGCGGGCCACACCATCGCTGACGGTCAGCACGGTGCCCACCTCGTCGAACTTCTCGGCGCTGGAGATGCCCTTGAGTTGGTCGAGCAGTACCTGGGATACTTCGCTTGGTTTAATCTTATCTGACATTGTTGTTTACTTTTTAAGTGTGTTAAGAATGTTGTTGAGTTTCGACTTCACGCTCGCATCCATGCGGTAGGTGTCGTATTCGAGGATGAAGCCGCCGATGATGTCGGGGTTCACCTCGGTCTCGAACTCCACAGTTCCATTAGTCTTGCTCTCCACCATCTGCCGCATCTTCTGCTCGGTGGCAGGGGTGACGGCGGTGGCAGTGATCAGTCTGCCACGGATGACGTTCTTCTGTTGACGGTATAGGGTGACGTACGAATTGGCGATGAACTGCATCACGCTCTCACGGTCCTCCTTGAGCACGAGTCCGATGAAGGCCTTAACCAGCGGAGAGGGTGCCTTGCCGACGGACGTCAGCAGGAGTTTCTCCTTCTCGGCTTTGGAGAGCATGGGGTTGTCGATCGCCGACCTCAACTGTGGCACCTCGGCATAACTCCTGGCGAGTTGCTGCATCTCGGTGTAGACAGCATCCTCGGTCTTCGCGTCGGTAGCGCTCTTAAGCAGCGCCCTGGCATAACGAACCGATATGACTCCTATATCCATACGCTATTACTCCTTAGAAGAAACATCATCCAGCATACGGTCGATCAAATCCATCTGCGCCTGGTCACCCTTGAGATTCTCCTTAAGGATCTTCTCGGCTATCTCGACGCTGAGGGTAGCTACTTGCTTGCGGATGTCGGCGATGGCGGCCTTCTTCTCCTGCTCGATGGCGACGCGGGCGTCCTCCATCAGACGGGCTCCTTCGGCACGGGCCTTGTCCTGGGCTTTCTCTACGATGGCATCGCGGGTCTCGGCAGCCTCCTTAAGGATCTGTGCCTGCTTCTC
>JAEEGJ010002404.1_pt1 | contig 98977 bp, 75 predicted proteins | sample 8958761 | NCBI WGS metagenome assembly JAEEGJ01 (sample SAMN16246546, study PRJNA631951) | gut metagenome | biome: gut microbiome; feature: rumen; material: RS-attached | host: Bos | place: Iran: Karaj | collected 2018-10 | reverse complement strand
TGAATCAACGCCTCCGGACATTCCAACAACTACAGTATCGCCGGCCTTTGGCATTTCCTGATCAATATAATTCATAAGAGTGAAAATCCTTTTAGTTTTTCTTCATTAAGTCAGCAATAGAAACGCTGTTCAAATAGCCCGATATTCTTTTGTCAAGTTCTGTCCACAAGGGAAGAGTCCGGCAATCTTTTTCGCGTTCGCACGGAGCAGCTCCACATTCAAGACAGGCAACAGGAGCCAGAGTTCCTTCTGTCAAAGTTAAAATCTCGCCAACCTTATAATCCTTTGGCTTACGGTTGAGCTTGTAGCCGCCACCCTTTCCGTGAACTCCGTCAACAAAACCGTTTTTAGAAAGAATTGCCATAATTGCTTCAATATATTTTTGAGAAATATTCTGACGCTGTGCAATATCCTTAAGAGGAACAAATGAATCTGAACTTTGCTCAGCCAGGTCAATCATAACTCTGAGCGCATATCTTCCACGAGTTGAAACTATCATAACTTAATTATAACACTGTCGGGATTTTTCAACAAGTTATTCTAGTAGGTAAATAGGTTTAAAAACGTCTCAACTTAATTGCACCGAACGAACAGATTTCGTGGCAGCAGAAGCAGTGAATACATTTTGTTTTATCTTTGAGGCGAGCTGTTCCATCAGGCCCTTCCATATCAATGTTGTGTGCCGGACAAATCTGTTCACAGCGACCACAGGAACGGCAGTGTTTAGAATTAAAGCGTGGTGTTTTAACAAAATATTTTTCGGCAATAACGTCGAGTGTTTTTGGAAGCATGCCTCCCAGAGTCTGCACCGGATCCTTTACAATTTTAAAAGTTGTACTGCGGCATTCGTTTTCAGGGGCACCAATAGTTTTAATTTCGTTAGCTGATTTAAGCCAGTAACCGCGCTTCAACGCCTGTTCAAGATATACAATTTTATGAGGATCGTAGCCTACAAGAGAAGAACACTTCCAATCGAGTGCAAGCAGATTATCAGAAGCGGCAAGGAAACCAATTTGAACAGGGTCGCCTGAACCAGGACCACCGGGACCTTCCATTCCAACAATTGCATCCATAATTGCGTAGTCGGCATTTGCGGCAATATTCAAATCTATCAGGTAATTTCCAAAATCTTCTTTGTTCGGAAACTGATAATGCTTTTTTGCTTTGTCCAGTCCTATTACAAGCCCAAATAGATTTTTCATTGCACCTGTATAAGACATAAGCTGATGAGTTTTGAGTTTACTCATTGAAACTACAATATCTGCTTCATCAAACTGACGGGCAAATTCAAACTGCTTTACAACAACTCCATCAGGACACGCAACAAGAATAGAATCATGAAAATCTGCCCATTCACCGCCGTTGAAAACAACCTGGTCGAGCATGCCTGTAAGCTTTGCAGAAGTATAAGAATTTGCAATTGCGGGAGACTCACCTACTAAAACCTTTTCGGCACCACGCTCTAAAAATGCTTTAACCGCAGCGCCTACAACTACAGGATGAGTTCCAACTGCAAGCTCCGGTTTTTTTGGATAAAGAATATTAGGCTTAAGAAGAACTACCTTGCCTTTAACATCGGGTGGAGGCAAAAGCTCAAGCATTTTTTTTACGCATGCAAAAACATCATCGAAAGTATAATTTTTGCATTTTTGTAGTACGACTGTTTTCGTCATAACCCCACCTATACAAAGTTAAACGGAGTTGCCTGATATACGTAGTAATTTAGCCAGTTTGAGTAAAACAAGTGAGCAGTAGCGCGCCAGTAACTTGTTGGCATGCGGTTTACATTGTTTGTCGGGAAGTAATTCTTTGGAAGCGGAACCTTCATGCCTTTGTCTGTATCGCGGTAGAATTCATTCGCTAAAGTCATTGTATCATATTCAAGATGACCTGTCATAAAAATTTCGCGGTTGTCTTTTGACTTAATGATTGTTACCCCTGCCTCTGCACTTTCAGCAAGAATAACAAGCTCGCGGCATTTTTCTACATCTTCCTTATGAAGTGTTGTATGACGGCTTTGAGGAATTGGAAAAGTATCATCAAAACCACGGAGCAGAGGATCTCCTTCTGTACAACGCTCGTTCATAAAAATTCCAGACATCTTGCGGTCAAGAAGATATTTTTTAATTCCATAATGATGATAAAGACCTGCAAATGCACCCCAGCAAAGATAGAGGGTAGAGAAAACATTTTCGCGTGCATAGTCCATAATCTTGCAAAGGTCTTTCCAGTAATCAACAGATTCAAAAGCAAGCTGTTCAACCGGAGCACCTGTAATAATCATACCGTCGAATTTCTGCGAATAAAGTTCATTCGAAGAAACATAGAATTTTTCAAGATAATCTTCATCTGTATTTTTGCTCACATGATTTTCCATGCGCACAAGTGAAATTTCAATTTGAAGAGGAGTGTTTCCAAGCAATCGCAAAAGCTGAGTTTCTGTTTCGACTTTTGTAGGCATAAGATTCACGATTGCAATTTTAAGCGGACGGATATCCTGAGTATCTGCACGCTTTTCGGTCATAACAAAGATATTTTCTTTTTCGAGAATTTTACATGCAGGTAAATCTGACTGAATCTTTATAGGCATACAGGCCCCCAAGCGTCATGCCGAACTCGTTTCGGCATCTATTTCTTCTTGTGTAGAGATTCCGAAACAAGTTCGGAATGACATATTTAGACAATTATAGCAAAAATCATACTTATTTGCTATAATTAATTATATGGAAATTCAGAATGACAGAAAAGCTGCAATTAAAAAACTAAAGCTTCTTACTTACAATTCAAAATCAAACCTTGACTCATTCAGACAAAAGATGGAAGAAGCTTACTCTACTGTTTTTCTGCCAAATGGTGTTGAACGCACTGAATACAAATACGGAAACATTGACTGCGATATTCTTTCACCCGAAATGTATTCTTCAAACCGTGTTATGATTTATATTCACGGAGGCTGCTTTTCGGGTGGTTCACGCAAAACTTACCGCGCCTTTTGTTCTTCACTTGCTACAAAATGTTACTGCCGTGTTGTAATTCCAGAGTTCCGTCTTTCTCCTGCTTATCCATGTCCTGCTGCAATTGAAGATATTCAGGCTGTGTTCCGTTCTCTTTTTACAGAAGAACAGATTCAGGCTTCGCTTAATACAGAAAAAGGAACTACTCCAAAGCTGCCGGAAATTATTATTGCTGCCGATGGTTCCGGTGCAACAATTGCTTGCGCACTTTTGTATAACCTTCGTGAACGCTACAGGAACTGTATAAGTCATGTTGTACTTTTTAGTCCGTGGCTTGATTTGTCTCCTGCTTCTAAAATTATGTCGTCAAAAAAGATAAGTGATGAAGTTCTTTCTCTTGATGTTTTTAAAAAGAGCGTTACCGATTACACTTATTTCGAAAATACAAAAATATCTTCTGTGTCTCCGCTGCTTGCCGATGATGAACAGCTTAAAGGATTTCCTCCTGTGTTTATTCAGATGGGTTCAAAAGAAATTCTTCTTGAAGATGCAAAGGAATTTATTGCAAGGCTTAGAGAAAACGGAAACACCTGCGAGCTTGATATCTGGAAGGGCATGATGTTTATGTTCCAGATGGCCGATGAATATCTGCATGAATCTCATCTGGCGCTTGATAAGGTTGGAAAAATTGTTACACAGAATTCGGCCGGCGTTGAATCTGTAGAAATCGAAAATAAACCAAAGCTTGAACACAGCCTTCATTCGGAGGCCTAGCACATGGAACTTCTTTCGCCTGCAGGAAATGTTGAAAAGCTTTATTACGCTTATGCCTATGGTGCCGATGCAGCGTACATTGGTCTTAAGAAATTTTCGCTTCGTGTTAAGGCCGATAACTTTTATGATGATGAGTATAAAAAAGTTGCCGATCTTAAAAAGCAGTTTCCCGGACGACGCCTTCATTGCGCCTTAAACATTTCTTTCCACGACGACGAAATTGATTCTTTAAAACAAAACCTTGATTACTTTAAGCTCTACCCTATTGATGCTTTTATTGTTCAGGATATTGGAATTGTTCCGCTTTTGCAAAAGGAATTCCCGGGCGTTCAGCTTCATTTGAGTACTCAGTCAAGCTGTGTAAATTCAGAAGCTGTTAAGTTATATAAGCAGCTTGGCTTTTCCAGAATAGTTTTGGGCCGTGAAATTTCTTTGGACCAGATTAAACGCATAAAAGATACTGTGCCTGATATGGAACTGGAGGCCTTCTGCCATGGTGCCATGTGTATTGCCTACGCAGGCCGCTGTTTAATGAGCGCTTATCTTACAGGCCGCAGTGCCCAAAGCGGATTTTGCAGCCACACCTGCCGATGGAATTTTAAAGTAGACGGAACTGCAACACCGGAACAGGCAAAGGCTCTTGCACAAAGCGGACTTTTAACAATAGAAGAAGAACAGCGTCCCGGTGAAAAATTCCCGATTTTTGAAGGCGAAGATTTTACTGCAGTCCTTTCTTCAAAAGATTTAAGGATGATTGAACACCTTGCAGATTTTAAGGCTGCCGGAGTTGATTCCCTTAAAATTGAAGGCCGAATGAAAAGCGTTTACTATGTTGCAATGGTAACCAGGGCTTATCGCAAGGCACTTGATGCCCTTGAAGGAAAGATTACAGCCGCAGACGCTCAGCCTTTTATTGACGAGCTTGAAAATGTAAGTCACCGAGAAAGTACAACAGGCTTTTATTACAATAAAGCCGAAGCAGACGCAACAACAATTGGCGCGAGTGACAGTAAATACCAGCTGGCAGCCCAGATGCACGAAGAAATTACTGGCAATGAATTTGAAAAGATTTATGAAACAGGACAAGCTAACTACAAAAAGTTTTCAGAACAGCTTGAACAGATGCATCCTGCCGCACGCGAAGCCAGACTTAAAGATTTAGAAATTCACACAGACAGAAAAGTAGAAGCCTTTGAAAAGAAAGAAGGCTGGCACATGTATGCCTGCACTCCCTTGAATATGATTCAGGCAAACGGTGAAATTGAATTTGTTTCTCCCGATTTTGTAAGCGTAACTGCAAAGCCCGGCGAGTTCTTCCTGATTAACCCCGAAACCGGCACAAAACTCAACTGGGTCTGCGACGGACATCCCTGCGTAGTTTACACTAAATATGAATTGCCAGCTGCCGCCCTTCTGCGCACCCTTGACCCCGATTACGTAGAAGGACAAATCAGAGATACAGGAAGATAAGTTACTCTACCTTCCAGTTAACTAATTCAACATCACCATTAATCACAATGTAAAGGTCTGTAACTTTTTCTGCAGGAACAGTAAATGGAGCAGTGGCTGTTGCTTCTTCCCCAACCTCAACCTTAGCAAGCACTTCCCCGTTTGCCAGATTACCCGCACGGAATTCAACACTACCACCCTTGTGACCTTCTGCAACGTTCAAAATAACCTTCTGCGCAGAGTGTGCAAAATCCACCCCTTTAATACAAACATAAGCACCATCTTTAAGTGCATAAAGAGTCTGGCGGGCAGAAACAATCATATTGCGTGAAGAACACATTGTTGCGGCAGGAACAGTTGTAAACGGATTAAAAGTTCCGCTCTGTTCAACACCGGCTTTTGAACACTTTTGGATTGGCCAGCTGCCGTCTTCGTTTATTTCAAAATCATTTATGATAAGATGCCGGTAACCGCCTTTTTCGAGTCCAAGAGTTTTTTCAACATACTGTGCATGGTAAGCAATGTAGTTTTTTCCACGGAAAGTAAAAATCCAGTGGTGGTTGTTTCCCCAGGCCCCAAACATTGTTCCCGGATTTTCAAGAGTATATCCTTTGAATTCAAAAGGTCCAAGAGGATTTTTAGAAGTCATATAGGCAATTACAGCAATAGGAAGCATAGGGTCTGCAACAACTCCGTCGCGGCTCTGCCAGTTTGTACAGTAAGAATAATAGTAAGTATCACCAAACTTATTAATTCCGGAATCTTCAAAAAGGAACGGAGGATCCATTTCTATAGGATCGCAGGCAAGACTAATCATGTCATCACCAAGCTTTGCACAACGGGCCGACTTTGGATGAATAAACTCTGCCTGATGTCCACCACCAAAATAAATATAACCGGTTCCGTCATCATCAACAAAAACAGCAGGGTCAAAAAGCCAGTGAACACCTTCTATGTTTGGCATACCGCGTGAAACCAGTGCCTTACCGATTGGGTCTTCAAAAGGACCTGTAGGGCTGTCGGCACTTAAAACGCCAATTCCGTTTGCACTGTCTGCAAAGTAAAGGAAGAACTTATCCTTGCCATTAATTTTTTTTGTACAGATTGCAGGAGCCCAGGAATTCTTGGCCCATTTAGCAGCACCTGTAGGCCCTGCAACTTTAATAATTCCGCAATCGGTCCAGTTCACCAAATCTTTTGAACTGAAAACATTGAGCGTATTGATTTTGTCGTAGGAGTTATCGCTTTTGCCCAATGAAAACTCTACCTGTTGAAAATCATTTGTACAATAAATGTAAACTGTATCATCATAAACAAGAACAGCCGGGTCTGCATTAAACTTGTGTAAAACAACCGGATTATTTTCTGCAGGAAGTTTTGTTGCCTTTTCTGCCATAAGCTTTTGCATTTGTGTAAAGCGCTTGAGTGATTCTTCTCTACTATCCATAATTTTTAACTCCTTCTTTTCTTTAATATGACACCCACATGTCATATTTAAAACCAATCCGCAAAGAATCAGTATGCGTAATTTTTTTTTCATTGTTCGAGTATATCATATAAGTCAAAAATAGTGAAACGATTAACATCAAAAATAATTTGTGCTGATTCCGTGCTCATTATTCAGTTGCTTTGTGCTGATTGTGTGCTACAACCAGTTTATTATTTAACCATATTATAGCACAAAATCTGGAGTATTAATTATGAAAAAAACATGTTTTTGTATTTTGCCTTTACTGATTCTTTTACTTACTTCATGCGAAAACTTTATGAATGCCGGCGATGTTCAAAAAGAAATTGAAAACGCAGTTAACAAAGCAAATGCAAAAAGCTTCAATCTTGTTATTTCCCAGGACACGTCAATGGGTTCGTTCCTTTCAAGCGGCGAAAAAGAATGTAAGCTTGGCTATTCAATAAACGTTCAGTTCAATGTAAAAAAAGATTCTTACATTTTCAAAGGCCTCAAAGCAGTAAGCACCAGCAACGACGAAGTAAGCCGCAACGACTGCATCAACTTCACCACCATCGAAAGCGATTCCGACCGAGGCATCTACAAGCTTTCAATCCAGCTCCTCAAAGAAGCCACAGATATTCTGATTCTACCAGATTGTACACAGGTTCCGGGGGTTGTGAAGGATGATTGTCTGCCAGTATATTCTGATTCCGGCTGTGAACAGGATACGACAATTGCCATTGCCTTTAATAAACCTGTAAGTACAACAGAAAACTTCACACTTTCAATTACAGATGTATCAGGCAATTCTTTATCTGAATATTTTAATAAACCATATTTTTCTTCTGATTCAACAATACTTTATATTCCAACAAATAAAGAAAAACTGCTTATTGAAACAAATGACAGTATAAACACCAGAGATATTTTTGTAAAAATTGATCTTTCCAATATTGAAGATTCAGAAGGTCATACTGGTAAAAATGTATTCCAGTATAAATATCGTGTAAACAAACAGCGTGATAATACAAAACCTGTACTTGATGTTGTAAGACTTTATTCAACAAATGACACTGAATCTGAATACTACAAAGAAATCACCAAAAAGAATCCTGCTACATGGTCAGATTCTGGAACTAATTTTGGTGACTATGGAACCTTCCATGTTAATAAAACAATTTATATTGAACTTGAAGGATCTGATATTGGCGCAGGGATTGGAAATTTCCTTATAAAAGAAAAGCTTCTTAAGTATACAGATGGAACAACTACTGATTATTCCGAAGTTACATACCATACAAGTTGTTCTACTGATTTGGAAACCGGCATAAATTATTGTACATACAACATTAATACAGCCTTTGACGGAATTATTCAATTAACAATTTATGCAGAAGATTATGCTCAAAATGTAAGTACAGGGTCTGAAACATTCTGGGTTTTAAAAGATTCTTTAATTGATGCACTAAATGTAGAATTTAAAGAAGAAATAGCCATTCCTCCTGTGAATCCAGACGAACAAGCTGGTTTTTATGCAAACTTAATTAAAAAAATTGATAATGTAGATGGAGACTTTCAAACTGTTACATTGACCTTGGATGAAACAGTAAAATCAAATGGTAAAAAAGGTGCCCAGGATTATTTTTATGGAAATTTATATTCTCCTTTTGATATTGAAGTTTACTGGAGCAACTCAGAAAAGGAAATCAACAATAAAGTCGAAAAAAACAGCGATGGCAAATATATATTTACAAGAGATGTCGATAAGTTTGCCTATATAAAAGTCGTTTGCCGCGACAGTGTTGGAAATGAAAAAGAAATAACCCGTATTATGGCTCCTAGACCAGAGATTATTCCTGGGGAAGACCGAAACACTATAGGTATTTCAAGATTAATGGAACAGATACTCCAATGTAATATACAAACAGCAGGGATTCAAATTGATCCAAGTACTTACTGCGTTTGTATCTACGAGTTTACTCCACAAAACCAAGCCCCAATTACATGTGTTAGAGAAGGTTCGGCTTGTCCTGAAGAATATGTTAAAGAGTTTTTGAATAGTAAATATCCAGATCTAACCGCAGAGAATATGCCTAAAGGACAAATCAAAATTTATATAAGCACCACACTTGGCAGCTTCTATTCTCCTAAAAGTACAGATTATCTAGGTGCAGAAATCACAAGTTGGACTCAAGCTCAAAATGGTATAGGATTGGTGCCTGTTTATAAGTCTGCGCCTGCAATATTTTCTAGTTCCGCTGTTACTATTACCAAAACAGAATATAGTTATGGACCAGAAGACAAAGATTATATTAATAGAGAACCTCTTATAATAACTGCAGAGCCTTTAACTAATTGTAATAGTTATAAGGTGAAAATAGATAATTACAGTACACCAGAAGGAATTGATGCTGGTGTTATCTATTCATTCTATATTATGGCCTTTAAGAAAAAAACGCCTAATACTCAAAGCTATACTTATTTTTTACCAGGTTCATATACAAGTAACCAGCCAGAATTAATACTTTCATCACCAGCTGGATACAGATTCTATGTTCTGGCTTATGATCCAGAAGCAGAAACTTTGTATTGTCCAATTAAATATGATAACTTTTTAAGTGGGGTGAACGATGGCGGGATTCTCCCAGAAAATACTCAGAGTTTGCCTTTAAAAACAATAATCAAAAAAACAAGAGGAACATCAGAAACTACAGAATCGACACAAACTCTTCTTTTGAGAGAAGACTTGACTCCTCCAGAAGTTCAACCAGATAACAGCAGTTCCTTTATGTTAGGTAATTCAACCGGATTCCATATTACAGTTACAGACCATTATTATGATGAATTTGCAGAGTATGAAACTGAAAATGTCCAAAATAATCCACTTTCTGAACAATTACCAAAAAACAAAAATGGCAATTATGAATTAACATATTATATTATTCCAAACCCAAGTAATGTAACTAATTATTATCCATCTTATTCCATAAGTGAGCTTGAAAACGATTATTCTGCTTTTAAGAAAAAACTTGAATGCTCTTTCCCGGATGTGAATGACACTAATCCTGATATAAGAGTATGTATACCATTCGGAGACCTGGCAAGTGGATTCTATACAATTTCATTTATTCCAGAAGATATTCATGGAAATACTGCTATATATACATACCCATTTATTAACACTAAACTTGGTAAGCTTGACTATGAGTTTAATAAGTATCCTTATTGGGATAATAATGGCTTTGGATATTACTATAATTTCACAGTAGACGATGCAACTGATTTCCAGTCCACTGAGCCACAACTCCAGGCAAAAACAAGATTAGCTTTCGAAAAGGTAACGGGAAATGACTGGACAGAAGATTCCCAGACGCCTGTCTCTTTCCAAGAAGTTACTAATCCAGAAACAAATGTATCTAAGCCAGGTCTGCAATTTTACTGTCTTTTTTATGAGGAAGACCCATGGCGCAGATTAAAAGCAGTTAATGGATTTGTTTCACCGAATGATATCCTTGCAGATGGCAAAGGTTTTTATAATTATGAATACCTTTATCTTGGTCCAAATCCATTTTGCAATGTAAAGAATTGTATAGAAGGATTAAATGGCCTTCAAATCATGAGTGACCATCCTGTTCTTGTTCATACAATGTTCTCTACAGAAAAACTTACTGAATCAAAAAATGCAAAAAATGCCATTTCCATCTGGGAAACAAAGGGTGCAGAAACCGGTGTAACAGTATTTACTACTAATGAGAATGAAACTATTCTTAACAAAACCTATGATTTATCAAATCTTAAAAAAATTCCTAAAGGCTGTTATTACACTATTATAGTCCACTTCGCAGACGGCACCATCGTAATGACAGATATTAAACAAAAAGAATAACTCCACCCTCTTGCAGCACCACAAAAAAAAGGCCCGGGATTCTTAAATGAATTCCGGGCCAAAACTCAAACCGAATTGTCAAGGAGAATTATTTTCATTTTCTAAGTACAAGCGAGATTGTCTGTATAACCAGCATTGCCAGAACAACTGCAAGTATCAAAAACTTTTTTAAATTCATCTTTTTTAATTCTCAACTGTCTAAATTATACAAGAGCAAAAGCACGCAATCAGCACTAAAAAATTGAAAATTCAGCACACAATCAGCACAATTTATGATATAATTTATAAATACTGGTGTTTTATGATATTCAAAAAATTGTCTGGAAAATATAATGAACGATATAATATTTCGTATTCCGATCTTGCTGATACAGGGGAAACAAACAGGATTCATCTTTTAATTGTAAGCCCGCTTTTGTTCTTATTTGGTATTATCGATATACTTGTAGTTCTTATTTTTCATTTTAACAATCTTAAAGATTATATTTCGTCGCTTATTTATTTTGGATGCTTTTCTATAATTCCGGCTTTCTGTTATTTTTATTCTAAATGGGCTGCAAAAGTTCCAAGAGAAAAAGCATATCTGGTTAAAACTATTCCTGCCTATATAACTGTTTGTCTTGGATTTTCTGCAGGGGTTTTTAATTTTTACATTCTTGGGCAACCCTATAACGGAGCCATTACACATTTTATTACAGGCTTTCTTACTTTAATGATCTTCTCTCTTTCGCCTGTTGTATTTCTTGTTCCGATGCTTGCTGCAATTGCAATTATGACTCCAGGTCTCTATGCCAATTTTGGTGTGACCGGACTTATGGATTCTTATCTTTCTGCCATTCTTCTTTTTATTTTTTCCATTCATCAAAGACGTACAGAAAAACTCCACATAATCATGCTTAAAAAGCAGAAGAAACAGCTCGAAGCAAAAACCTTTGGTAATTTTACAATGCTTTATGAAGGTCAGGTTGTTAAATATTCAAGAACAAAATCAGAAGAACTTATGGGATATTTAATTTATAAAAAAGGAAGCTCTGCAAAAACAAAGGAATTGATTTCTGTTTTGTGGGGTGACCATGCCGATTCTGCCCGTTACGGCAGCAGCTTTAGAAACCTGATTGTTGATATTAAACACACAATGACCGAACTTGAAATTCAGGATTTCTTTATTGCCGAATATAACAACTTCCGAATCAACCCGGAAGTAATTAATTGTGATTATTATGATTTTTTGAATGGGGATCCCGCAGCAATTAAGAGCTTTGCCGGAGAATTTATGAGCCAGTACAGCTGGGCCGAAGAAGTTGCTGGCTTCCTGGAGCAGAAGGCACTGGCTCAATAATTCAGATTTGATTGTCTATTTATGACAGATTCGTCGTTCGCACTCGTGGTAAATTTCACTTGTCTTGGCAACTACATCGGCTGGAACTTCCTTGATTGTAGGGTCGCCTGCAAGGTTGTTTGCCTTTAACCAGTCGCGAAGGAACTGCTTGTCGTAGCTTGCAGGACTTCCGCCTACTTCATATTTAGAAGCATCCCAGAAGCGTGAACTGTCTGGTGTAAGAACTTCATCTGCAAGAGTAAGTTCACCGTTTTCATCAAGGCCAAATTCAAACTTTGTATCGGCAATGATAATTCCGTTTGCCTTAGCGTGCTCGTAGCATTTTTTGTAGATTGCAAGAGCAACCTGTTCAATTTTTGATCCAAGTTCTTCGCCAAGGTCATCCTTCATGTACTGAAGTGTAACGTTAATATCGTGACCTTCTTCTGCTTTTGTAGAAGGAGTTACAATTGGTTCTGCAAGTTTTTCTGCCTGCTGGTATTCCTTGTCAAACTTGTGACCAAGGAATGGTTCGCCCTTTTTGTAAGCTTCGTACATTGAACCAAACATATAGCCGCGAACAATTACTTCATAAGGAAGCATCTTAAGCTTTTTAACAAGGATTGTGCGTCCTTCAAATTCAGGCTTCTGGAATTCGGCAGGCATATCTTTAAGGTCGCTCGAAATCATATGATTTTTTACAATATCTTTTGTGTAATCAAACCAGAAGTTTGCAAGGGCATTCAAAACCTTTCCCTTGTCTGTAATCATTGTTGGAAGAATTACATCAAAAGCAGAAATTCTGTCTGTTGTTACAATAACCATGCGTCCGTCTTCAAGGTCGTAAACCTCGCGAACTTTACCAGAAATAATCTTTTTCATATACAACCTCTATTTCATTAATTCCTTATATTTTTGTGCAAGTCTCTTTGATTTAACAGCTGCAAGTCCGCAGTAATTGCTTGGATGCTCAAAGAAGTTAGCAGGATTTTCTACACCAAGTTTTTCAAGCTGAGCTGTGATGTCGGCATATTCTTTTTCGTGGGTTTTGAGAACTTCAAAGAAAGTCTTTCCGGTCTGCTCTGCTTCCAGAGTAATTTTACGGATAATTTCGTGACCGTCGTTGTAGCCGGCTTCTCCAAGAAGGATGTAAGCTGGTTCTGCAAGAACACCACCCTTTACTTTACCACCGGCATTTTCCAGGTTACGTGCCATGCCTTCCTTGTCTGCCTGAAGACCCTTAACTACGCTGTTCATACGGGCAACTGCCATTGTAAAGCCAGAAACATAATCTGCAATAAAGCGCTGGCTTGCAGAGTTTGTAAGGTCGCGCTGATGTTCACTAATCTGATCCATATAGAAAGTAATTACGCGAGGGCACATTGCCTTCCACAAAGACTTAACATGCTCGCTGTTCCAAGGGTTTCGCTTCTGAGGCATTGTGCTTGAACCAACCTGAGTTGCTGCAAAGTATTCAAAAACTTCACCAATTTCAGAACGCTGAAGGTTACGAAGGTCATCTGCAAGGTTTGCAATAATACCAAAGGCAACGTTCATCTCGAGCAAAAGGCGCAGAACATATTCAGGTTCAACAAGCTGGTTAGAATATTCAGATGGCTGCAGGCCCAAAAATTCTACATAAGTGCGTTCAAGTTCTTCAGGATCTTTTACAATCATAGAAGGTCCGTTGTAAGAACCAACAGGACCTGCAAGCTTACCAACAAGTCCCTTGCTCAATTCTTCAATCTTTAAAATTGACTTACCAAGACGCGACACAAACTCTGCAATGCTCCATCCAAAAGTAATTGGAACTGCGTGCTGTCCGTGGGTACGGCCAACCTGCGGAGTTGCGCATTCACGCTCAGCAATATCGCAAAGATAATTTTCAAGCTTTTTAAGTTCTGGAAGCACAACGTTCTGAGTAACATCGCGCATACGGCAGCTGAGTGCTGTATCAAGAATATCAACAGAGGTTGCACCCAGGTGAATAAGTGGACCAATGTCTGAATCAACCTTAGTTTTCATTACGTTTACAAGAGCGCGGATATTGTGCTTTGTTTTTTCTTCTTCGGTGTAAACTTCCTGAGGGTCAATATTTGCGGCAACCTGGTCAAGCTTGGCTGCCACTGCATCTGTGAGCTGACCGCGGAGTTTAAGGTGAGCCTTTACAAGAGCGGCTTCACATTTAGCGCAGGAACGGATGCTTGCTTCTTCAGAAATGTATTTAGAAAGGCCTTCAAAAGCGTCGGCCTCCGACAAAGAGTATCTGTGATCGATACAAGAGAGATTTTCAAAAATATTGCGTGTTTCCATAAACGACATTATAGCGAATTGATAAAAAAATGTCATTGCGAGGAGCGTAGCGATGTGGCAATCTATACATCAAGCTGGTACATGCCGATTTTTACTTTTTCATAAAGCTCTTTATCCGGCATTGGGCGCCCAAAAAGGTAACCTTGAATCTGCTCACAGCCGTTTTCACGCAGGAATTGATAGGCCTCTTCTGTTTCTACACCTTCTGTTAATGTGCTCATGTTAAGTGCCTTGGCCATAGTGATTATGTTTTTAAGAATATGGCGTGCCTTTTCGTTACCCGAAAATCCGCTTAAGAATTTCATATCTATTTTCATCATGTCAAAGTCATATTCTTTAAGAACGTTCAGTCCTGAATAACCTGCACCAAAATCATCGAGCCACAAAGCATAGCCGTTACTTCTGAAGCGTTTTAAAATTTCCTTGAGCTTTTCGTCATTTTCTGAAAGAGTACTTTCAGTAACTTCTATGTGAATTAATTTTTTGTCTATGTTGTATTTTTGCAGACAGGCTTCAACATCTTCGGCAAGATTAATTGAATCAAAGTCTCGGCGCGAAAAGTTTAACGAAACAGGAATAAGCGGAAGATTTCGTTCCATAATGTGAACAAAATGCTGGCATACTTTTTCTACAACAAACATATCAAGCTTGTAAATCTGATAGTATTCTTCAAGAGTCTGGATAAAATCGACAGGAGATAAAAATCCATACTGAGGGTCATCCCAGCGTGCAAGTGCTTCAAGTCCGCAGAGCTTTCCTGTTTTTGCATTTACAACCGGCTGATAAAATACCTTGATATATTCCTTTTTAATTGCTTCATCAATGTTGTTTATAATGTACTGCTTTTTCTGAAAGTCGTTTGCCATTGAATCGTCATATTCGCGGTAATCGTAGTTGTAGCGCTTTTTAATTGTGTAGCAGGCATAGCGGGCATGATCGCAGGCAATAAGAGGCAGGCATTCCCTGTCGCGCGGACGGTAACTTCCAACTTTAAGTCCAAGCTTAATGTCGTAGTTCATGCTTAAAAGATTTCGTCTTACTGTGTTGAGTTTTTCTTCAATTGCTTCGTCTTTGGTGAGCACAACAAAATTATCATTTGAAAAATGTGCAACAATTGAACCGCTGAAAATCTTTTCAATCATGTCGGCAAATTTTTTAAGGAAAGCGTTACCTTCCCAAAAGCCATATTTTTCGTTCAGGATTTTAAAATTTTCAATATCAAGGAAAAGGAAAATCAGACTGCTTATATCTACAGATTTGTCGTGCATAAGCTCAAGCGCCTGACTTCTGAAAAAATGCATGTTTGCAATTCCTGTTACTTCATCGCTGATTGAAAGCTTTAAAAGAATTCCCTGTGCATGCTCAAGCCTTTCATCCTTCTGTGCTTCCTTTAGCTTTTGATGATAGGCATTCATTGCACTCATAAGAATTGTAATAAACACAATCGTAAGGTTTACTTTTGTTGCATATGTAGCCGGTAAAAATTTATTACAAAGAATAAAGAAAAGACCATACGAAACACTCATAAGAACAATAGTATAAACAGGACGCCACACAACAAAACAGAATACAAAAATAGTCATTGTCATGAGTGTTATGAACTGTTCGCCTTTTTTATAATCAAGAAGCGAAATGTAAATTCCAAAAGCAATTGCGATTACAGAAAAAATATATTTTATGATTTCCCAGGTATATCGTTTTTCGCTAAGCTTTTTTAAATGACGGATTGAATATACAAAAAGCACAAGGGCTGCAAAGAAAAGAACCAAAAAACATGAAAAATGAATTACAAACCATTCGGTGCTTCGGCGTGTTTCTTCGTTGAACTGCCTGAGAAAAACATTAATCATCATTGAAAGTTCTAAAACAAGAACAACCGAAGTTACATAAAGACTGGAACAGATATTTGATTTGTCAAAATATTCGTTTATATAATCTGAGTGTTTGCCTATACCAAAAAAGTGCTTGATTTTTTCAAGCTTTTTATTCTTTTCCATTTAGAAGCCGTCCATTTAATTAATTATAAAGCAGATTTTTAAAAAAGGAAAAGAAATTTTAGACCAATTTTATTTGTGTTGTTTTCGCAACGCATGGCACGACGCCCACTTTCATCTTAATAGGACCTATCTTTCTAGAAGATAATATACATAAGAAGAATTTGCAAGTTTTTTTATAAAATTAATTCAGTAAATATGTCATGATAATCTTGTATCGTTGCAGCCTGAACAATTGCTTTACGCAATGGGAGATCCTTTTAATCTTCCCAATATCTCTTTATAAATAATCTTTTGCATAGAAAACAACTCCATCGCGTCTAACATAACCTCCATCAACTGAACGTGATAAAAAAACAGCCATATCACCATCAAAAAAATCTAACTGATAAAAGATAATAGGAATAAGAACATCCCCAGTTTCTGATAAATATCCAAACTTCATACCATTCCAGTCTTCACCTATTCCGCAAAGAACATACCCTTTTTCATCTGGTCTAGATAGATAGTCATATATCGCTTCTATTAAAATTGTACCATCGTCCTTTTTAAGTCCATATTTTTGATTTGTTGAATCAAAGAAAACTTGATTTTTGTATAAAACAGATTTTATTTCTCGTGTTTTAATATTAAAGGAAAACAAATTGTTTTCCTTGTTAATAATTATTTCATTATTATCAACATAATCTCGATATATTTCATATCCCGCTGGTATATCTATTTCTTTTCCTTCTTTGTCTATCAGTTTTTTTTCATTTTTGTTTGATATAATAACTGCATAATTATTTTTAAAATCATTAACATCTTTATAATTACCAGAAAAAAGAATTTTGTTATTTTTATTTATACATAACCATTTCTCATTCTCTTTTACCCACGCAACTTCATTATTAAAACTTCTTGCATCATTATATGTTAGCGGAATAACAACCATACCTTTTTTATTTATAAAACCATATTTTAGATTTTCGGAAACAACTGCGTATCCATCAGAAAACGGCATAGCATTTTTAAAATTAGGTTTTAATACTACTGTATTATTCTTATCGATATAAAAAGATTGTCCATCTTTAGTAACACAAGCTAAACCTTCTGTAAAATCATATACATAGGAATAATCTGCAGGTATTATCATTTCTCCATTTGAATTAATAAAACCACACTGTTTATTATGCCTAAGTGTTATTCTATATAATCTTTCTTCTGTAGAACAGGAACATATGATTATCATAAGTATTACACATATAAAAATGGATTGCTTTTTTTTCATTTTTTTCCTCTATTTGTTTTTTAGTTTATAGATTCTTCTGTACCGTTACCAAACTTCCTCAATACTTCCCTTCCTTTTTTGTCATACTCTAATTGTACCCTTATCCTCTGCTTGTTGTCAAAAATTTCTTTTACTTCGTTGTTTAAGTATCATTATTTTTATATTTTTTTATTCCTAGGTTTTCAAATAAAGGAAAACAATATATCATAGTAATATGATTACAGATAAATCATATTACTATTTTGACGAAGCAGGAGAACCTCAAATTCTTGGTCATAAAGGTATTAACCTTGTTAAGAAAGGAACAGCAAGTAAAGTCTTTATGGTTGGTTATCTTGAAACAACTTCGCCAAAAGAGTTTACAAAACAATTAAATAATCTTCGTATTGAACTTTCCACTGATGAATACTTAAAGGATATCCCTTCTTTTCATCATAGTCTTGAAATGTTTCACGCTAATAAAGATTGTTCGGAGGTTCGAGAAAAAGTTTTTAAACTGTTAAAAAAACAGGACTTTCACTATTACTGTATTGTTGCTCGAAAAGATGAAGATTTGTTTCGTAAAAAGTTTAATATGAGCCAGAAATCTTTATACAAATATCTTGTTACTAAATTACTGGAAAACAGATTACAGATTTATAAAAATATCGATTTATATTTTAGTTCCATGGGAAGCATAGTTCGACAATCAGGTATGCAACAGGCTGTGGATGCAGCTATTATGTCATCCGACGAAAAAAACAAGACAAATGACTCAAGCAATATAAGAGTCTTTATACAGCAATCCTCAGAGATTCCTTTACTGCAGGCTTCTGATTATGTTTTGTGGACAATACAACGAGCTTATGAACGTGGAGATTTTCGTTACTATAATTATCTGAAGGATAAAATCAAACTTATTTATGATATTTTTGATTCAAAAAAATATCCTGAAAATTGTTATTCCGAAAATAATCCTCTTGAGGCAAAAAAAATAGACCCTGTATAAGACTAGGTTGCTTTCGCAACGCATGGCACGACGCCCACTTTCATCTTAATAGGACCTATCTTTCTAAAATATAATATACATAAGAAGAATTTGCAAGTTTTTTTATAAAATTAATTCAGTAAATATGTCATGATAATCTTGTATCGTTGCAGCCTGAACAATTGCTTTACGCAATGGATAATTCTTTTTCAATGATTTCTTTTCTAGAACTTTGCTTCAAAACCAAAATTGAATTTTGATTCCGGAACTGCATCAGAGTTACCAAAATTGAAACAAAAATAAAGCTCTGTTCTTGCCTGAGGATTTGCAAAGGAACCGATATTTGGAGTTATTCCAAGAGAAAGCTTGAGTGTATAATAATCGCCGTACTTTAATTCACCGTTTTTTATAAGGTCTATATATTCCGGCGTTTTTAAGAAATGCCAGTTCTGTTTAAAATCAGTCGCATTTTTGTAATCAAAGCCGCCTGTGTAGCCGAATGAAAGAAGAACATTATTTGTAAAGATTGCCGAAACTCCAGGAATTGCCTTTTGAATATCGTAGGCAAATACAATTGTTTCTGCATTTACTCTTGCAAGCCGCATTTTTTTAGAGCTCAACGAAAAGAAATATGTTTTAATTGTTGAAGGCAAATTATAAGTAAAATTATCTGCACAGGTAATAGGAATGAGTTTTGGAATGTTTACAGAAAAATCAATTTCCATGTCATACAAACTGAAAAGCTTTTCTTCTACTGGTTCCAGTTGAGTTTCATAAGAATGAACAATGCCTGCTACAAGATTTATTCCGGCCTTTTCATGAGTCCCTGGACCTGTTTTTACTACATTTGAATAACCCGCCGTTACAAGCTGAATTGTTGAAAGGAAGAATCTTATGTCTTCGTACAGAAAACGACTGTAATCAACAGATGCTTCTGCAGAAAAAGAAAGCACAGAAATCTTTCCAAAATCAAAACTTGTTACAGCTGAAACATCACCCGAAACGCTTTTTATTCCAGTCTTGTCCACGATAAGCGAAGAGTTTATAAGATATTGAAAAAGGTTTGTGTCTGTTCCGCCTTGATAACTGAATGAGAAAATACCTGATTCTGATTTTCTGTCATAACCACCCGAAATTATTGTAAGGTTCGAATACCATGGCGACGCTGTAATATAGGTAATGCCAGGCAGTAGTGTCTGCGAGTTAAGGCCGGCTATTGGAAGTAAAAGTCCTTCAAAAGTGTAGCGGAATGGATTGAAAGAGGTGTATGGGATTGGGGCTTCGACCCCTTCGACAGGCTCAGGGACCCCAAGGGCCTCCACTGTGTCATTCTCGGGCTTGACCCGGGAATCTTCTTCACAAACAGGCGCGCTCACCAGGGTAGCCTGTGCTAACTCAAGTAACCGTGTTTCTTTATAAAAATGTGCAGTGTAATAAATATGATCTTTAAACTCAACAGGAGTATAAATACCTCCCGAAATATCATCTTTCGAAAGACTGAAAGCTCCGTCTTTTAAATCAAGAGTTCCAAGCCTTGGCATTGTTTCTTTTGTTGCCCACGAAAACATCAGTCCGGAATCTGTTGCAGATAAATCGCGAAGCTTCATTCTTTCGAACGGAACAACATATTTTTTTATTTCTGTAAGGCCACAATCACTTACACAAACAGAATATTCAAGCCCAGATTTTAAAACAAAGGTAAAGTTTCCGTTTCCTAAATCTGTAAAATCTGAAGGAACTTCTTCGGTTGAAAAATAGTACTGAAAAAGATTTTCATTATTTACCTTAACTCTTCTACCATTAACTTCAATTTTTTTTACACAGATTGAATACTTCTGCGGTTCATAATTCTGCGCTACAAAATAATAATTGCTTCCGTCACTTATTACCGCAGGGTCAACATAATTTGTCCCTTTAACAGAAATCCATTTTTTGCTCTGTAAATCATAAATCTGCACCTTGTGTTTTATTGTTGCAGAAGCAGAAGAATAATATCCAACTGTAAGAAATCTTCCGTCGCGTGAAAGTTTTAAAGTGTCTAGATAATCGCGTGTAAAAAGCTTTTTTACTTTACCGTTTTTATAAGCGTAAACTGTGTCGCAGCTTTCATCAGAAAAAACAAGAATGTCGCCACCGGCACAAAGGTTTGTATAAAGAGATCCGGCTCTATTTTTTATAGAAGGCTTTTCGTTTTCCGGTTTAAAAAAATCATATGCCTGACCGGCTGCAACTGGTTCCGGGGCAGCAACCTTTGGCACTTCTAAAGACTGTTCAAAAAGCTCCCACGCCTGGTTAATTTTCATTCCGTATGTATACTTAAAAGCTCCGCCTGCTGTAATATCTGTTAAGCTTTCAATGTTAATACAGCGGTACCAGAATTCAGCATATTTTTGCATGCCGTAATTTTTCTGCAAAAAATCAGCAAAGGCTCCGTTGAAATAATAAAAGGAATTGCGCGGATAAGCATCTGAAGCACCTTTTACATCTGAATAAGTGGGGAACTTCCCTTCTATTTTTGCCTGCCTGATTTGCTGAAGTGCATAAGGGTCATTTAATCGGCCTTCGCCATTTGAACTTTCATAAGAAACTGTTGCACCCTCTGCCATACCGCTTGTTACAGTAATATAGTGATTTGCAAAAGCGTCACCAAAGATTTTTCCAAGGGCGCGCATTGTTCCATTTTTTAAATTATAAGTTACAGCGTGAGTAAGCTCGTGTGTAAAAGTAGAAAGCAGTGTCTGTGAAAAAACCGCAAGGTCATCTATCTGAGCTGTATCATAAATAACAATGCGGTTATAAGGACTGTCTGCATAGTAAGCATTAAACTGTTCGACTGTTGTTGTAATTACTACAGGAAGCCTGTAATTTGCATCGTAGCCATAAGCGGCTGTAATCTCTTCAAAAATCCGGTCGGCATTTTCGTAAAGAATTTGTGCCGTTGCCAGATTTTTTTCGGAGTAAATAATATCAAAATACTTTGTCTGACTTACCCTTAGCTTTCCTGCACCTGCTATGCTGCCTTCGTGAGAAAACAGAGGCAGGTATAGAGAAAGAAAGAAGAATAATAATAGTGCCTTCTTCATACAATATGGCAACGGCCGCCAGCGGCCTTTCTCACATTTTAGCAATACGCTTTACTGCATACTTAAAGTAAAAGTATCCAAGAGGAGCGGCAATTACTCCAAAAACTGCAGCTATGATAAGCATTCCAAGGTTTGTCTTTGGAAGGAAAATCATGAGTACTATAAAGATACCAACAACGCCCATAGATATAAATGAAGAAACTACTGCATTTACATTCTGCTTAAAGGCAGCTGTAGGATTTTCCCACTGAAGCTTCGGATTGATTGTATCAATAAACATTTCTGTAAAAATCAAAACAAGCGAAACAAGAAGTGTTATGACACAAGCCTCCAGAAGCATTGTAATAACTTCTGTGCTTGTAAGAGGTATTCTGAGAAGTGCAACCGCACCAACAAAATAAATTGCGATTATTACAACTGCAATAAGACAGTACATGAAGGCATGCCAGAATTTTACAAGCACGATTGTGTCAGGTTCAATTGGCATTGCTTTAAGATCATAAAGTGCCTTTCCTTCACGGCTGAAGGAAGTTGATGCAACGTTTGTACAGTTTCCCATAAATACAGCAATAGCAGCAATAATAAGGGTTGCGTAATGCTTAAAGCGGAGCATTCCTTCAGGAGACATCTGCAGGAATATTATCTGAAGCTCATTCAAAATTGCAGAAAGATTATCCTTGCTTGCCATAAGGAAGCTTATTCCACCAGAAAGCAGCATGATTACAGGAAGGATTATGAGCAGTAATGGACCGTTTGCAAAGAAAGAAGGCTCGCGGAACATTGTGCGCAAATCTCTTGTAAAAAGTGTGCTGAATACAGAATTTGATTTAACGTTTCTGTTAATAACATCCTGTGCTTTTGCTTTAGAAATCTTTTTAGATTTAATATCAGAAAATCCGTTAAGAGTTTTGATGTAGCCTGGTGCAAATACAGGAACAATTCCAAAAATGAACACAAGTGTAATTGCAACCATCAAAAGCATTGGAAGAATTTTTCCGCTCATTGCATCTGCAAAAATCATAAGGAAGGGAGCTTTTCCTGCCCAGATACGAATCATTTGAACAAGAGGAGCAGCTGCACCCGCATCCATATCTAACATCATAGACATTTGAGAAGAAAGGAAGCTGTAACAGCATACAAATACAAATATTAAAACTGTAGCAAGGCCTGTTAAAATATTACGTTTTCTGAACTTTGGAAAAATGAGCAGTAACAAAATCATAAGTCCGTAAATAAGGAAAAGCGAAATGCTTACGATTGCGCAGGTTGTTACAAGCATGCCCACATAGAACAAAGGCTTTGTAACAAGTCCTGCTTTTATTCCGTAAATAATGGCACCTACGATTACAACAACTGCACCAAGAGATGCATCTGTAATTGCAGTAACTCCAACCTTTGCAGAAAAAATTTCTACAGGCTTGAGCGGCATTGCAAGGAACTGCTCTTCACCGGCTCCTGTGTAATAGTTTGTTGCTGCACTTACAAAACCAAAGAACAGCACAAGACAGAAGGCTGCAAAAATTATAACTACAGGCATTTTTTCAATATCACCTGTATTAAGAAGGCCGTTACCAAGCAGGTTCATAACAGTAATGTACATACCACCGGCAACTACAACAAAATAAAGCACAAGAACAATTACAAGAAGATTTTTTAAGATACCCTTAATGCCCTTTTTAAAACCTTCAATGAACGTTCCGAGCGAAAAATTATTAGAGGCCAGAATTTTAAACAGAGGCCATAAAGACTTATTTTTCATCTTAGTCCTCCGCAACAAGCTTAAGGAAGATATCTTCAAGAGACTGTCCGGCTGCACCATGCTGTGCCTGCAGTTCTGCTATTGTTCCTGTAAACACGAGCTTTCCTTTTTTGATGATTCCAACACGGTCGCAAAGCTTTTCTGCAACTTCCATTACGTGTGTAGAAAAGAAAACTGTTTTACCGGCAGCGGCACGTTCGCGCATGATTTCCTTAATTGTAAATGCAGCTTCCGGATCAAGACCAACCATTGGTTCATCTAAAATCCAGTTATGAGGGTCTGTAATCAAGCTTGCAATAAGGAAGAGTTTCTGCTTCATACCATGGCTGAATGAAGCAATGCGGCTGTCAAGATTTTCCATCATGCCGAATTTTTCACAGTATGTTTTAATGCGGTTCATTTTTTCTTCTTCTGGAACCTTATAGACATCACTTATAAAATCAAGATATTCAATTGCCTTAAGGCGCGAAAAAGTTTCCGGATTATCCGGTACAAATGCAAAGGTTCTTTTTGCAGCAATAGGACGTTCCTTAATTGAAATGCCGTCCAGCAAAAGGTCGCCTTCATCTGCCTGAAGGATGCCTGTAAGCATTCTGATAGATGTTGTTTTACCGGCACCGTTTGGTCCTAAAAATCCAAAAATTTCGCCGTTATTTACGGTCATTGTAAGGTTATCAACAGCCTTTACATTGCCTTTGTTGTAGGCTTTTGTTACGTTCTTTAACTCTAACATTGTTTATACTCCCTTGCGTCATTGCGCTCGCAATGACATATGTTAGAGACAATTTTACACCATTTTCAACTTTGACGCTACATATACGAAGGTGGAATTCCAATAGATGGCAATTTCGTTTGTGCTGTAGCTTGCAACATTATCTATAAAACATCTGAGTGGCGGAAGTTTTTTGGGTCCAAGTTTTCTCTTTGCACATTCATCATGAAGTCCTTCGCAAGGGCCTCCGCTTAGCATACCAGGCATTGTCTTCTTATTTGCACCGGAAGGTCTGTGGTGAGGATGATTAACTGTATTTGTACCAAAGCCTGTAACATAGCAGACATTATTAGGATTACAACCAAGAACATAATCAAGCTGTTTTTTTGCAGCCTCGTAATATTCTTTGCGCCCCGTAATGTCGCAGGCAAGAAGAAGTGCGTGTGCATCGTCGCATACATGACCGCAACTTCCCCAGTGAACCTTATCCATGCTTGTTCCAAAAGAAGCAGCCTTTACGCGCTCAAGAATACGGTCTGCACTTTTAAGCATTGAATCTTCGAGCAGTTTAACCTTCTGTTTATCTGTAATTTTTTCTTTTGCACGCAAAAAGATTTCTGTTCCATAACCGGCAACCATTCCCCAGCCAAAGCCTTCGAACCATTTGTTCTTCCATGGAAACTGAGGATCATCAGGTTGATCAAGAATTTTCTTACGCAGGCCCAGGGCCTTGTCTAAATAAGTATTGTCGCCTGTTTTATAAAAAAGTGCGGCATAGGCAAAATATCGTTCATCGGAAGAAGACCAGTCGCCGTAACCACCTGTTGTAATTTCCGGAGGATTTTTAAAAAGCTCGTCGTCGTGAGTATCAAGATAGGCTTGTGCCTTAAAGGCTGCGTCCATTAGTTTCTTAGCAAAAGCCGGATCTGACTTTTCAAAAAAGCCTGAAGCAAAAGCACAGCAACCTGCAAAATCGGCAGTTGCAGTAGACGAAACAGGAGAAACTACAAGCTCATCTTTTTCTTTGTCCGGATTTATAAAACCGCAGAAATGATAGCACGAAACCTTATGATAAACTCCGCCATCCGGCCGCTGCATTTTAAGCATCCATTCAAGTTCATAACGGACTTCACTTAAAATATCAAAATGGATTGCCACGCTTCGCTCGCAATGACAATTGTCGCTTTGCTCCTCTTCATATGCCAAAAGTAAATCCATTACTGCTTTGGAACCTGCAACAATGTAACGTCCGTAGTCGCCTGCATCGTGCCATCCGCCGTTTACTTCTATTTTTTCGTTTGTTCCGTAAACAACTGCAGGAGTATTGTGACACACAGAATGAGCCCAGGGACCACCAGAAGCTATATCCAGCTCAAAGCCGCAGCGCGAAAGATAAAAATAATTTAATGTTGAAAAGTAAATATCATTATAAAGACCGTCGCCAATTTTAAAAGGAACACTTTCTACAGCCTTACCTTTGGCATTTTTAACACGAAGAACATATTCACCGTTCTGCTTAAAATCAGAAAAATCAATACAACAGACGGGCTCCCCTGCAACTCTGTCCTGCAAAGGCTCCTTCACTCTGCCCGAAAAACTAACTGTACCCTTACTCAAAATCTCAAACTCTTCGCCGCCGGCAAATCCTGTTGCATAGGCAAATTTAGTTTTTTCGGGTAAATATCCAATCTGATTCACAAATACTTCTGTTTTTGTTTTCATATTTGTAATAATAATGTGAATTTTTTAAAAAAAATTGAACAAAAATGCAAATTTATCGATATAATATGTGTAGTATGAAGAATCTTGGAAAAATTACAGTAAAAATTTATCTTTTTCTGATTGTATGTTTTTCACTTACATGTTTTCAGCTTTGTGCACAGAGCAGTAACATGACTCCGGGACAGGCACAGACTTTACGAGAAGCCTTTGTAGAAGAAATAAAAACTCATGTAGGGGCGCCTTACGAATATGGTGCTGTTGGTCCAGATGCTTTTGACTGTTCAGGACTCATTTATTATTCGGCAAACAAAGCAATTAAAGTTCAGCTGCCTCGAACAGCTAAAGCAATCTATAACTATGTAAGAATGATTCCCGATGAAAAACGCGAAATAGGCGACCTTATGTTTTTTAAAACAACAGGCTCCTCTACAATTTCGCACATTGGTGTTTATATTGGAAACAATCAGTTTATTTCTGCAATAAGCGATGGACCAAATACAGGAGTAATTGTTTCTTCACTTAATCAGGATTACTGGAAAGAACGATATGTTTCTACAGGACAATTTCTTCCTTCGGGAAAAGATGAATACTCAAGCGAAGCACTTTCTGAAACACCAATGACAGAAGGTTTTGAATATGAAGGCAATGGCGGGCCAGCTTCTACCCCGCTTTCTTTTGAAGACAAGCTTCTTTTAGACGCATCACTTTATTTTGACTGGTCGTTACTTTCTCCGCGTCAGTTTGTTTTCAGATATAGAGGAATTGATGCAGGCCTTCATGCCAGTTATACTGGATGGAACCTTAATCCGGGTGTAGGCTTATTCATAAGATTTAATGCAGGACTTGATACATTCCAGCTTCCTGTTATTTTAAGTCTTTCAATGAATGATTATATCCGAATGTATGCGGGACCGGTTTTTACATTTAAAACTCCGACCCTCATTGATACAGATAAAACAATTAAGGGTTCAGTTTTCCCTGGAATAATTGGCTTTGCTGTTTCAACTCCTAAATGGAAAATTGGCAAGGTTGCACTTCAGGCAGTACAGGATATAAACTATACTGTGTATAATAATACAGATGGAGCTGCCCTTCCATTTACAGAATCTATTGCAGCAGGACTTGTAATGTATACAGGTGTCAGAGTTACAATTCCGTTGTCTGCATTTTATACGAGGAACTAAAATTGATTATTGAATTAAAGAAAAAACTTTTTAAAAGTTTAAAATTGCTTTGCGCATGTGCAGGTTTGATTATTTTGTGCGCAAGCTGTACTTCTGAAATTACAGTTGAACTCAAAAAAGACGGCTCTGTTGATGTACAATTTTCCGGAGCCGCAGGAACAGCTTTTGCTACCCTTATGAATTCTGCAAACGGTGTAACAGATCCGGAAGCCGACCATGTAGTTTTTAATACAAAAGAAATTGAATATGAATTAGGTGCCAACGGATTTTCAAAGGTAAAGGCTGTTTCTAAAACCGGTTCAGACCTTACAATTTCTGTAACAGATAAGAATCAGAAATCTGCATTATTTACTTCGGGCGTAATAAGCGTAAAAGACGGAAAGCTCAATGCATCTCTTTCTCCTGAAACTCTTATAAAATATTACGATTCTACAGACAGTCAGACAAAGATGTACCTTGATATGCTGCTTGCACCTGTTTTTAATGATGAAGTAATGACTCAGGAAGAATATCTTGAAGTACTTTCGACTTTTTATGGCGAAGAAATTGCCGAAGAAATGAAAAGCTGTAACTTCAGAATTACTTTAAAAAATCCAGACGGATCACAAACTGTTCAGAGTATAAACTTTACAAAACTGCTTTGTTTGAATGAAGTGATTTATTTAAGATAAGTTTCTACAACAGAGTTATCTGCGTTACTGTATGGGGCTGGAACATATTTGTCGGCGTTCCAGTCGTTTTCCCATTTAGTATTATCTAACAAATAACGGAACTGGTACTCACGATTTACCTCAAGCTCAAGTTTTACAGAAAAAGAGCCGTCCTGTTCTTTTTTTAGAGGTGTAATTGTACTGCTCCAGCTGTTGAAATCACCGGCAATATTAATCTGCTTTGCACCCTGAGCTGCTTCCGGTGAAACGGTAAATGTCACTGTACATTTTGTCTTATCCTTAGAAAAAGACTTTTTTAAACCCATTTAAAGACTCCGTTTAAAAATAATGCCCCTACCGCTTATAAAAATACTTTATTATAGAAAAAAAAGCAATATGGCGTAAAGTATGTTGATATATTTCACTCTTTTCAATATTATATGTTTATCCCGTTGATTTATCCAAATTGCAGAACGGAATCTGGTGGCCTGGCTGCCGGTAAATCTTGCTAAAGAGGAGGTCCAAAAATGGACACTGTCTTAAACAAAAATCACTATTTATTTACATCAGAATCAGTTGGCGAAGGTCACCCGGATAAGCTTTGTGACCAGATTTCGGATGCCATTCTTGATTACTGTCTTACCCTTGATTCAGAGGCTCACGTTGCCTGCGAAACCTTTGCTACGACTAACTTTGTACTTGTTGGCGGTGAAATAAGTTTTAAGAAACAGGATATTGCAATTGCAGAATTGAATCAGAAAATTGAAGAAATTGCCCGCTCGGTTGCAAAAAATATAGGCTACGACAGCGAAGACAAAGGACTTGATTATAAAACCTTTACCTTTATGAATCGCCTGCATGCCCAGTCAGCTGATATAAGTCAGGGAGTTGATGGAACAGGTCTTAAGGAATATGAAGGCCTTCAGGGAGCAGGTGACCAGGGAATGATGTTTGGATTTGCCTGTAACGAAACTCCAACTCTTATGCCGGCTCCTGTTTATTATTCACACCAGCTTTTGCTTAAGGCTACAGAACTCAGAAAAAGCGGAAAAATTGCATGGCTTCGTCCTGATGCTAAAAGTCAGGTTACAATTGAATACGAAGGTCACAAGCCGGTTCATATTGATGCCGTTGTAATTTCGCACCAGCATGATGATGATATTTCGCACGAACAGATTGAACAGACTATAATTGAACAAATCATTAAGCCTGTGCTTGAACCAACCGGACTTTTGGATGAGCGCACAAAATTCTATATAAATCCAACCGGACGTTTTGTAAAGGGTGGTCCGGATGGTGATGCAGGCCTTACCGGTCGCAAAATCATTGTAGACACTTACGGCGGCATGGGTCGTCATGGCGGCGGTGCCTTTAGCGGAAAAGATCCAAGTAAGGTAGACCGTTCTGCAGCCTATATGGCCCGCTACATTGCAAAAAATATTGTTGCCGCCCAGCTTGCAGAAAGGGCAGAAGTTCAGCTGGCATATGCAATTGGTGTTCCTTTCCCTGTGAGCGTTATGGTAGAAACCTTTGGAACAGAAAAGATTGAAAAAACTGCAATTGAAGCAGCCGTTAAAAAGGTTTTTGATTGCAGCCCTGCAGGAATCTCAAAGACACTTGGACTCAAAGCTCCAATCTACGCTAAAACTGCAAGCTACGGTCACTTTGGACGAGAAGGCTTCCCTTGGGAAAAAACAGATAAGGTAGAAGAACTCAAGGCTCTTACAAAGTAAAAGGCCTTTAACCCGCCCCGCAAAAAAATATGGATTTACTTTCTAAAGAGCAGATTATTCAGATAATGGAACGCCTCAAAAAAGCCAATCCCAATCCTAAGTCGGAGCTGGAATATGTGAATCCGTATACACTTCTTGTTGCGGTTGTTCTTTCGGCGCAGGCTACAGACAAGAGTGTGAACCTTGCAACCCGAGAACTTTTTAAAGTTGTAGACTCTCCGGAAAAAATGCTTGCGCTTGGGGAAGCAGGCCTCATTCCCTACATAAAATCAATAGGGCTTTATAAAAACAAGGCTGCAAATATAATTAAACTTTCGCAGCAGCTTATTGATGATTTTGAAAGCCAGGTGCCTGATACGCGTGAAAAGCTCATGACTCTGCGGGGAGTTGGGCGAAAAACTGCAAATGTTGTTTTGAATGTAATTTTTCATCAGCCGACAATGCCCGTAGATACACATTTGCTCAGGATTTGCCCTAAGATTGGACTTGCAGAAGGCACAACGCCCGAACAGGTGGAGCAGTCGCTTTTGCAGCGCATCCCGCCTCAATATCTTGAACACGCCCACCACTGGCTTTTGCTGCATGGAAGATATGTCTGCACCGCTAGAAATCCAAAGTGCAATGAGTGTATAATAAATGAAATTTGTAAGGAGTACCAACATGGACGAAGTATCTGAAGGACTTAAAAACGCAGGCAGTTCTTTTTGGGAACAAACCTCATCATTCTTAACCTGGATAAAGAGCTTTCTCACCTGGGAAAATCTCTTTAAGCTTATAGGCGCCTTAATCATAATCTTTGTTTTCTGGATTATATTCAGATTAATGGTTCGCGGAATCAAAAAGGTTCCGGAGAAAAAGCTTCCAAGAGCCCGCTCTCTTATTCTTATAAAATTTTTGCGATATGTTTTCTATGTTATCATAGTAATGTATGTATTGAGTCTTTTTGGAGTTAAACTTAGTGCCATCTGGGGCGCTGCAGGAATTGCCGGAGTTGCAATTGGTTTTGCTGCCCAGACAAGTGTAAGCAACCTCATAAGCGGACTTTTTGTAATTACCGAAGGTGCCATTAAAATTGGAGACACAATTATTGTAGACGGAATTACCGGTGTTGTAGATTCCATCAACCTCATTTCTGTTACAGTTCACACACTTGATAATGAAATGGTTCGTATTCCAAACTCTACAATCATTAATACAAATCTGATGAACAAATCTTTCCATTCAAAACGCCGTCTTACTGTTACCTGCCCTATTGCTTATGGTAACGATTTACAGCTGGCTTTGGACACTTATCTTAAGGCAGCAAATGATTGTGAAACTGTTTTGAAAGATCCTGCACCTGCAGCCTGGATAGACAAATTCGGTGATTCCGGAATTGATATAACTGTTGCAGTCTGGTTTGACCCAAAAGATTTCTTAAAAACAAAAAGCGATCTTCACATTGCCATAACAAAAGAAAAGGAACTTGCCGGACTTGAAACTCCATTCAACCGCCTTGACGTTTCTATGGTTGGCGATGCTCCAAAAAAATAATGTCTAACTATTTTGAACAGTTCGACTGGCAGACAATGATGTCGTTGAACGCCTGGCCAGATGATCCGGCTTCGTTTTACGACATCAAAAAATACCACAAAATTCTAAGTCCCGATTACCCTGATTTTTTAGATAAGTACATCGCCCTGCCAATTCTTTCAAGACTCAAGGGAGTAGGACTTTTATGTGGTACCGACTGGACTAAGCTTTACAAAAACCGCTTTTATTATTCGCGGCTGGATCATTCTGTTGGCGTTGCTCTGATTATCTGGCATTTTACTCATGATAAAGCGCAGACACTTGCAGGCCTTTTTCATGATGCATCAACTCCGGTATTTTCTCATGTTTCCGATTTCAGAAAGGGAGACGCGCTTACACAAACAGCAACAGAATCTGATAATGAAAGGCTTTTGAAAAATGATTCTGCTTTGTGTGAGCTTCTGGCCAAAGATGGGATTTCTGTTGAACAGATCTGCGACTACCACATCTATCCTGTTGCCGACAATGAAATTCCCCAGCTTAGTGCCGACCGTTTGGAGTATATGTTTCCTTCAGGAATGGCTTTGGACGGGTCGTGGAACCTTGCTTCCATTGAACGCGCCTACAAAGATATTGTGGTTCTGAAAAATGAAGATGGCCAGGATGAACTTGGTTTTAAGACACTAGAAATTGCCGAAGACTACTGCCGACGTTTTTGTATGATTGGCCACATTCTTCAGTTAAACGAAAACAAACTCACTCTACACATGCTCGGCCAGATTATGAACATGGCAGTAAAACAAGGCATCCTCCACGAAGAAGATTTTATGAACAAGAGCGAACGGGAAATTATGGAAACGCTGGACCAAAAGGGCAATCGCCTCTACCGCACCTTCCGCACCATGACTTCAATCGAGCACACAGCCCACGCCCTGCCTCCAGAAGATTACTTTTGCGTCTCGCTGAATGTAAAGCAAAGATATATTGATCCTTTAGTTGGGACTAGCCGCCTTTCTGCCATCTCCCCTTTTGCCCGCAAAATCATAGAGGACTTTAAAAGCTACCACGACACTCCTTTTGGCTGTGTAAAACTAATACGTCATTAATGGATTGCCACGTCGCTTCGCTCCTCGCAATGACAAAATAACATAAACTTGATAGAATACCCACATATGATAGAACTCAACAGTAAACAAAGAAAAATCCTGGAAAAAGCAGCTCACGATCTGCAGCCAATCGTAATTGTTGGTGGCGCCGGTCTCACAGACGGAGTTGTCCAGATGACAGCCGCATCCCTTGCTGCCCACGAACTCATAAAAGTAAAATACAACGAATACAAAGACGAAAAGCACGAGCTCACAACCGACCTTTGTGCCCGCACAGATTCAACACTCGTACGAATTATTGGCAATGTTGCAATTCTTTATAAAGAAGCAGAGAAAGCTGAAGATAGAAAGTTTAAACTTTAATTCCAATAAAAGCAGTCACAGATTTTTCCGGAGACATTATAAGCGTGTCCATTAGCGTAAGCCCTATTCTCTGACATGGCAGCAGCCGGAAAAAATCTTTTTGAACTTCAAGAGAAACATCGCCGTAGCCGGGACTGAATCTTGGGCGGACTTTTTTGCCCTGGGCTTCTGCTTGCTGCCGGATTTTTTCATTTAGTAAATCAACACATTTTTCTATGTACATGGCACCGGTAGCCTGGAATACTGCGGCTTTTACCTGGTCTTTTACCTGTGTGCGGCGAATAAGCTGGTCACATTGCGGACCTAAAGTAGAAGCAAAAATTATAACCTGGCTGCAGTTGCGCAAATTACGTGCAAGGTCTTTTGACGGGATTTTTACATTTGAAAATTCTACCATGCCTGTTCCGGCGGCCTCATCATATTCAACATTCAAATCAAACTGCTCGTAAACTGCCTGTGGTTTTATTACTTCGAGCATTTCATCTGCAGCAACTTTTATTAATTCAGAAATCTGCTCATCGGGTACTGCGATTTTTTGATAACCTAAATAACGAGCTGTTTCTGAGTAGTCGCGCTCTACAGGAGACATCTGGATTTTTTCTGGTATGAAGAACTGAGACATGCTTTTACTATACTTCGTGCAGTCCTATAATTCAAGTCCGTCTGACTCGTCATTGCGAGGAGCGAAGCGACGTGGCAATCCAGCCAGAACATGGATCAATAACCCTGGTTTGCCACGCCTTCGGCTCGCAATGACGTATTGTCTTAAAATTAAAAATTGATATAATTTTAACCCATGGAACAATACAAAAAAGAATTTATTGATTTTATGGTAGAGAGCCAGGTGCTAAAGTTTGGTTCCTTTACTCTCAAAAGTGGAAGACAGTCGCCTTTCTTTATGAATGCAGGGGCTTACATTACAGGTGCCCAGCTTAAAAAACTAGGCGAATATTATGCAAAGGCAGTTCATGACAACTTTGGAGACGACATTGATGTTTTCTTTGGACCTGCCTACAAGGGAATCCCGCTAGCTGTAACTACTGCAATTGCCTACTCAGAGCTTTACGGCAAAGAAGTTAAATACTGCTGCGACCGCAAGGAAGAAAAAGACCACGGTGCAGATAAGGGTGCCATCCTTGGTTATAAAATCAAAGACGGCGACAAGGTTGTTATTATAGAAGACGTTACAACTTCGGGTAAATCAATCGAAGAAGTTTATCCAAAAATCAAGGCCCTGGAAGAGACCCCGGGCGGAATAAAAATCCTTGGTGAAATTGTAAGCCTTGACCGTCAGGAAAGAGCTCCCGATTCCGAAAAATCAGCCCTGCAGGTTATTGCCCAGAACTACGGTTTTAAGACAGCCGCAATTGTAAGCATGGCAGATGTTATGGATGCGCTTTATACAAACGGTGACAAAACTGTAATAACAGATGAACTAAAAAATCAGCTTGATGACTACTACGCTCAATGGGGCGCAAAATAATATAAAATAAGAGGTATAAAATGAAAAGACTTGTAAAAAAATCACTGCTTATCCTTTTAATGCTTGCTCTTGCAATGAGCCTGAGCGCTAAAGCAAAAAAAACAATCACAAAAAAGATTAAAAAATCTGCAAAGCAAACTGAACAGACTATTCAGTATCCAAAAAAAATTGTAACACTTTCACCATCTGCTGCAGAAATTCTTTATGCAATTGGTGCTGGTGACCAGATTGTTGCTGTTTCTGAATTTACAGATTATCCACCTGAAGCTGCCGCAAAACCAGTTGTCGGAGGTTTTGATGGAAAAACTTTAAGCGTTGAAACAATCATGTCTTTTGAACCTGATTTTGTTTATCTTACAGACGGCATGCACAACTTCTTGATTGAACAACTCGATTCTTTTGGAATCAAATGGTATCTTTCAAACGCTACTTCGATTACTGCAATTGAAAAAGAAATCATGGACCTTGGCGAAATAACAGGCCACCAGGATGAGGCTGCTCAGGTAGTTGCTCAGATGGCAGAAAAATTGCCTGAGACTACCGGTGATTCATCTATTAAAGTTTACTACGAAGTTTGGAATGCTCCGTTTATGTCTGTTGGTTCTACTTCTTTCATTAATGATGTTATTGTAAATGCAGGCGGAAAAAACATTTTTGATGACCTTACAGATGCTTATCCTATGGTAAGTGATGAAACTATTATTGCCCGTGCTCCGGATGTAATTCTTTTGCCAAGGAACAACGGAGTTTCTGTAGAAGATGTAAAAGCTCGTCCGGGTTGGGAATCAATTCCTGCAGTTGTAAACGACAGAATCTACATTATTGATGACAACATGTATTCACGCCCGGCTCCAAGAATTGCAGATGTAGTTCTTGATTTGTCTGAGCTTTTGAATCAGTAATTTGATTTATAAAACCTTATGAAAAGACAACCTCTTTTCGCAATTCTATTTTTTCTGCTGCTGATTTTATCACTTGCCTTGTCGCTTGTGTTCGGCGCAGAAAAGCTTAGTCCTCTGGTTTTGATTGGCCAGGGGTCTAAGTTCCAGAACATAATCCTTTGGAAAATCAGACTGCCTCGATGCCTGCTTGTTTTAGTTACAGGACTCCTTCTTGGAGCAAGTGGAGCTGTATTCCAGTTGTTTTTCCGTAATCCTCTTGCAGAGCCTGGCATTATGGGAATTTCTTCGGGGGCAACGCTGGGTGCAGTTATTGCAACTGTAATTCTTGCAGGACGTACTTTGCCCGCAGCCCTTGATCCGGTCTTCAAGTTTATTTCTCCAATAAACCTTTGCGCTTTTTTGGGTGCTCTTGCCGCCGGATTTTTTGTTACGGCTCTTGCCTTTAGTCGTGCAGGAAAGGCCTCCAGCGTAATGCTGCTTCTTTGCGGTACTGCTCTTGGAACCCTTTATTCCGCAATTTCTTCTGCAATCTTACTTACAAGCAACAAGGAGCTCCATTCAATTTATACCTGGATTTTAGGAAGCTTTAACGGCCGCGGCTGGAAGGAACTAATCTTTATTGCAATTCCTACTGCCCTTTCTATAATTATTGCTTTTGCAGTTGCCCGCCCGCTTGATTTGCTTACCTGTGGAGAAAAAACTGCTGAATCTCTTGGAGTAGAAGTTGACCGTATAAGAATCTGGGTTTTGGTTAGTGGGGCTCTTGCAGTTAGTTGTGCTGTTTGTGCCGGAGGAACAATTGGTTTTGTTGGTCTTATTGCTCCGCACATTGTACGAAAGCTTACCGGTCCAAAAAGCCGCACTCTTATTCCTTACAGCATGATGTTTGGTGCAGCTCTGCTTTTACTTTCTGACACAATAGCCCGAACTGCAATTGCTCCAGGCGAGCTCCCTGCAGGAATTATTACTTCCATACTGGGAGTGCCTTTCTTTATTTCACTTTGTCTTACAAAAAAGAATAGTTAAAATCTGTGAACTGTGCCTTGCCGCCGGTCTGCTTTGTAGAATAACAGAACAACGCGAAACGAACTCCTACGAACTGGTCAAGCGTATAACGAAGCTGAACTGGAGTAGAAAGTGTCTGATATTCGCCAGCGCCCGGATTGATTTTGTATTGCAGCTGAACCTGCTGTTTTTCACGAGTTAAATCAAAAACAAGTTTAAGCTCAAGTTTTGGATTTTCAAGCGGGATTTCTGCCTTGATGTCTGGAGCGTCTGTGTCGAACACGCCCATTGCCCAAGGTGTATATTTTGTTTTATGTTCTGCCGCAACAAGATAGTATTTACCGTTGCGCTTTGTTACTGCAATAAAGCCGTATTCGCCTTCTAAAGCTGCTAGCCCCGCAAAGTCGCCTTCATTAATCTGGATGGCATCTACAACAACAGAGCCTGCACAGTTTTCTGTGAGTGTGCGCTGTGTATATGTGTTCACCGCCTGAGTGATATTTACTACAGTTTTGTTTGTCGTGATTGTGTAGCAATTGTCCTGCAAGGTGCAGAAGCTCTTATCCGGAATATGATTCCACTGCCATGCAGGGTTTGTAAAATCATTGCTCCAGAGAGGGGCATATTTGTAGCCTGGGTTGTTGTCAAAAGGCATTGTGGTCCCGGAGGCATTAAACTCCACCGGCACCAGTACCGGAATGCGTCCTAGCGCACCATGATCCTGGAACAAAATGCCGAACCATTTGCCCTGTTTGTCCTGAACAATTCCGCCCTGTGCAACGCCGCTGTTCCAGTTGTTCAAATCTGAACAAAGAACGTCACCACCTGTCCACGGGCCTTCAATGTTATCTGCAACGTAACAGCCTTGGGTTCGCATCTTGCCCTTTGGCATGTGAATCATAAAGTTATAATATCTGCCGTTTATTTTATACAGGTGGCTTCCTTCGTAACCAAGAATCACCTTTTCTCTGTCATCACAGATTATTACTTTATCAACTCCGCCCTTTTTAGGACCACTCAAATCTGCTTCGAGTTCTGTAAGATGGATTTCTGTGTTTCCGTGAACAACAAAAACGCGTCCGTCGTCGTCCCAAAAAAGTGACATGTCATGATAAAAGCCCTGGATTTCTGAACGCTTCCACGGGCCTTCAATTTTATCGGAAGTAAAAAGATAAGTCTTATGAGTGTCATTTGCAACAAAGCTTACATAAAACTTATCATCATGAAAATTAAGTGATGCAGCCCACATGCCCTTTCCGTAGACACCCTTGTTGTCCTTAAGAGTCTGCCCGTCTGTTTCTTCAAGCTTATCATAAACATACGAAGCAAACTCCCAGTCAACAAGATTGTACGAGCGGAGTATTACACAGCCAGGCATAAAATGCATAGTTGTACTGACCATATAATAAACATCGCCCACACGAATTACATCAGGATCGGGATAGTCGCTGACAATTATAGCCTTCACTTACTTTACCTCAACGCCACCAACATCTGTATTAATTCTAAGGCGCTTGTCCTTATCACCCTTTTGAGAATAGCGGCGCTTTACATTTCTGCCGTCAACAACAATTCCGCCAAGGTCCGAATTGATGCTGATATCATAGTTTTCTATTGGCTCTACAAGTTCAATGCTCACTGCACCAACATCGGAATCAAGATCAAGGTCATTGAAGTTTACATTGGAAATTTCGATGGCACCAACATCTGTGTCGATTGAACCCTTTTTAATATCAAAGCCACTCAGCTCAACTGCACCAACATCCATATTCATATTGAGCTTATCGAGCTCTGTACCAAAAGGAACTGTTACTACAATGCGGCAGGTTTTAGTTCCCAGTTTCTGATTTTTATAACCAGGCTGAGAAATGCTGAGCTTTCCGTTTTTCAAAGTATAAGCAGGCTTAAGATAATCATATGAATACTTTGATCTTAATTCCCACTTATTACCGCGTTCAATTGTAATTCCACCAACCTTAAGGTTTACATCAAGCTCCTTGAATTCGCTGATTGTTTCTGTGTCAAATGATTTTGGATCATCGTCGTCAAAATCAAAATCTCTTTCTTCATCATCAAAATCGTCATCATCATTGTTGCCAAAGTGAAAGTGTAATCCACTGCGGCTAAGTCCTCTTCGTATTGATGATGACAAAGAATTATAGCCCTTGCGCGAAATACCCAGATGATGTGTAGAACCTACAATGATACATAAAACTGTAATCAGAGTAATAATGATTAAAAATACATTCTTCTTCATTTTATTAACCTCTCATGCCCACTTAGTCTTCAACGTTAAGATTAACAATAAGCTTGTGAACAACACCGGCAATAGGCCAGATAATCCAGCTGATCCACCAGTTGAATGTAAGGAAGCTGTAAGCAAGATAGATACATGTTACAGTAGGCCAATAAACAGACATAACTGCGCGCATTGTCTTGTTGTCATAGTAAGGTTCCTTGTCGCGTGCACGTGTATAAGTTCCGCCGATTGTGTTTTCAGAATTGATATTGAGCAGTCTCTGATATGCTCTGTAACGCCAGCTGCTGTAAACAATACAAGCAACACCTGCAGCAACAAAAACAAAGAACAGTATTCCGCTCCAACTTTCATTTATCTTTGACTCATATTCATCAAGAATGATTGCAGGAATAAAGCTGCATACACACAAAACAATTCCAACAGTATTCATGATTGTATATTGATTTCTGAACTTTTTCTTTTCGCCGGAAACATAATCTGTTGTTGCAGGACTTATTGAACAAGGTTCTCTTCTTAAGAATCTCCATGATTCCATATTTGCATTAGGAATAATCATACATGCAATGCCGGCTGCAATAAGAACAAACATAAGAACAATACCTGTAACTTCATGCTTTTCAACTACATCGCCAAAGAAAATTACCGGGCATGTACAGATAATAAAGAGCACGATTCCAACTGTCTTAAAGATGATTGAACTGAACAAGTCAGAAAGATATTCTTTAACTTCGTCTAAAGTTACGTTTCTTCTTGTCTGCTCTTCCTTACCGCTGCTCAAAACCTCTTTAATTCCAAGAGATGATGCAACTTCGTCAAGGTTACCAAATTCAGAAATTACAGTTGCAACTGCTTCGTTTTCTGATTTGCCTTCACGGCGCAATTCTGCATATTTGTCTTCCATCATTTGCAGAAGCTCGTTTTTTGCCTTAAGTACTTCGGCTGTGTTCGGAAGGTTTCTGAACATTGATTCAAGATAATTTTTAATAGTTTCCATTAATTTGCCTCGCTGATAAATTTTTCTACAACTTCCTGCGTGAGCTTCCACTCCTCGCATTTTTCATTATAATACGCTTTTCCTTTTTCGGTAATACGATAATAAGTCCTGCGTTTTCCGTTGTCCGCCTCCTGGGAATATGATTCAACATACCCGTTTTCTTCCATTCGTGTAAAAGCAGAATAGAGCGTTGTTTCTTTAATAACATATTTTTCGCTCGTAAGTGCCTTTATATTTTTGGAAATCTCATACCCGTATGAAGGCGCAATCTTTAGCAGAAACAGTATCATCGTGTCGTTATACCCACGAATTACATCACTGCTGATTGTGACCATAAATAACCTCCATCTGTCGTACTACGACAGACAATACTACGACTGTCGTACTGTGTTTATCATACTACGACTAACGGGGTATGTCAAGTTTTTTTTTGAAAAAAAAATGGATTGCCACATCTTCGTGAAGCGTGGCAATCCACTTCTTTGCTTTGGAAAATCGTTAGATTTTCCGAATCCGTGTGACAATAATCACTTATGATTCAATTTACTTAGCACCAAAGATATCAAAATATCCTGCAATGAATACTACGATAATGATTACTGGTGCAATGAACTTGAGGTAGAATTTTACTACTTTGTTCTTAGGGAACTTGATTCCGTCACCGGCATCGGCTTCGGCAATAAAGCCATCCCAGCCCCAACCCTTCTTGATTGTACAGAAGAGGAGGAAGAGCATAGATCCGATTGGCAGGAGGTTCTGGCTTACGATGAAGTCTTCGAGAGCGTCGATAGAACCAATGTGAGCACCAAAGTGTACGCCTGACCAAACGTTCATACCAAGAGCAGCAGGGGTAGCAAGAATAAGCATTGCAACAAAGTTGATAAGTACTGCCTTTGTACGGCTCCAGCCAAGCTTGTCCATTGCAAATGCTACGATGTTTTCGAATACTGCAATTACAGTAGAAAGAGCAGCAAAGCTCATGAACAGGAAGAAGAATGCACCAACAATGCGTCCTGCAACTGGACCCATAGCGTTGAATACGTTTGGCAATGACATGAATGCAAGACCTGCACCAGAAGAAGCTTCTACACCAAATGCGGCACATGCAGGGAAAATAATCAAACCGGCACAGATTGCTACGAATGTATCGAGTCCAATTACGCGCAAAGATTCACCTGTAAGTGAGTGATCCTTACCAATGTAAGAACCAAAGATTTCCATAGAACCAATACCCAAAGACAAAGTAAAGAATGCCTGTCCCATAGCGGCATAGATTGTATCCCAAAGTCCGTGTTCACCACTTACCAAAGCCTTGAAATCCGGCTTAAGGTAGAATGCATAACCGGCACCTGCTCCTGGAAGGAATGCAACGTAAATTGCAAGACCAATCATAATGATAAGCAAAGCAGACATCATGATTTTTGTGATGCGTTCAACACCCTTCTGAAGTCCAAGAATACATGTTCCAAAACCAATTACGATTACTACAACCATTCCAATCAAAAGTGTAGAAGGAGAGCCTACAGTTCCGTTAACAAATTCGTTTACGATTTCATCAGCACCCATTCCAACAAACTTTCCGCTGATCATCTGTACAAAATACTTAAGGAACCATCCGGAAACTACTGTATAGAACATCATCAAAAGATAGTTACCTGCAACTGCAAAGCCCGAATACCAGTGCCATTTTGTTCCTTCCGGCTCAAGCTCTTTAAAAGCAGCAGCCATACTTTTGCGTGAAGCACGTCCAACTGCAAATTCACAAACCATTACCGGCAATCCAAGAATTACAAGGAATACCAGATAAATCAATACAAAAGCGGCTCCACCGTATTTTCCTGTGATGTAAGGAAAGCGCCATACGTTTCCCAAGCCGATTGCACAACCAGCAGACAAAAGCAAAAATCCGAGTCTGCTTCCAAGAGTTTCTCGCTGTTTTTCTTCAGCCATTTTTTTTCTCCTAGTGTTTTTTTGAATAGTAACTTTATTTTATATCTAAAGTGCCTGTATGGCAAGAAGAAAGCCCCTTCCATGCTTTATTCTTGCTTTTTTGCCAAAATGAATTAAAATAGAAGATATATCTAAAAATGTTCCAATACTATTTTTGATTTTAGAGAGGCATTATTTAATGGCAAAAGAATTGGATCGATTTAACGAAAACCTTAGAAAAAACGTATCTCTTAAGGTCAAACTTATTGCAATGATTGTTGGAGCCAGTATTCTTGGTGTTGCAGTAACCGGAGCAATGTCTCTTAAGGTTTTTGGTGATGGACTATTAAAAAATGCAGAAAGCGAAATAACTAATACCGCCTCTGGTGTGCATTTTATTCTTGAAGATTGGGTTGATAACCTTTACCGCTACGGAAACATGCTTTCTATGGAACCTTCTACAAAAGCTTTGTTTACAGCAGAAGGTGCAGAACTGGCCACATTAGTCAGGGGTCTTGCTTCTATTGGAGGCCCTGGTGGAATTGGAGCCGGTGGTCCTCCTGCCGGTGCTGGAGGTTCTCCTGCTGGTGCTGCTGCCGGCGGCACTCCTTCAAATGCAGCTGCAGGTGCCCAGTCTGTTACTCAGGGTCTTAACACCTTTCTTTCAAACATAGCAGAACGTTCCGGCCTTGACCAGCTGGCCTTTATAAACAGCAAGGGAGTAGTTTTTGGCGGATATGCTCTGGAAGCCGGCACAAGTCCTTCTCACTCTTTAATTAAAAATGCCTTGAGGGGAAACATTGGTTATATTTTTGACTCTGTAGGCGATATTGAATACGGTATTGTTGCCGCTATTCCTGTTAGAGATGGTCCAAACATTGTTGGTGCTATTGTTATTGGTTACGAACTTGCAGATGACGGCGACGATGCCTACACTACAATTGTACGCGATAACTACGGTGTTGAATGTACAGTTTTCAAAGGAAAAATCCGCCGGGCTACAACCCTTGGTCCAGACATGGTTGGAACCGAGCTTGATAATCAGGCAATTGTAAAACAGGTTCTTAGCGATGGAATACCTTTCCAGGGGATTAATACCATAAAGGGCATACAATATTACTCAAACTATACTCCTATTGTTAACCCAGACGGCTCAATTACCGGTATGGTTTTTGTTGCCAAATCTGTAGAAGTTATAGAAGACGTTAGAAAAACTACTCTTTATAATGTAATTCCTATTGTTATTATTCTTGTAATTGTTCTTGCAATTGCAGGCTTTATTTTTGTCCACTGGATAATGAAGCGTATCCGCCACGTGTCAGACTTCCTTGCAGATCTTTCTACAGGCGATGCCGATCTGAGCAAACGCTGTTCCCTCTTCTTAAATGATGAAATTGGCCGGCTTGTAATTAACTTTGACCTCTTTATGGACAAGCTGCAGGAAATGGTAAAGAAACTCAAAGAATCCAAAAACGAACTTGGTACCAGTGGTGAATACCTGGAAAACGGAACTCAGGATACTTCTACTTCTATTACCCAGATTATTGCAAATATCGAAAGTATTCATAATCAGATTAACAACCAGACAAAGACAGTTGGTGCAACAAGTGGTTCTATGCGCACAATTTCAAGTTCTATTACCGACCTTGATAATATGATTGAAGATCAGTCTGCAAGTGTAACTCAGGCTTCTGCCGCTGTAGAAGAAATGATTGGAAACATTAATTCTGTAAAGCATTCTGTAGAAATGATGTCCGAATCTTTTAAGGCTCTTCAGAATGATGCCGAAAACGGCTTTGAAAAACAGAATAATGTTAACGAGCAGATTAAACAGATTGAATCTCAGTCCGAAATGCTGCAGGAAGCCAATGCCGCAATTTCTGCTATTGCAGAACAGACTAACCTTCTTGCCATGAATGCCGCCATTGAAGCTGCCCACGCCGGAGAAGCAGGAAAGGGCTTTGCCGTTGTTGCCGACGAAATCCGTAAGCTTTCAGAAACTTCATCAGAGCAGTCTAACAAGATTGGTGAACAGCTTTTGAATATTCAGAATTCAATCTTTACTGTTGCCAATTCTTCTACCGATGCCAGCGACGCTTTTGCCCACGTAGCATCCCAGCTTAAGAATACTGATGAACTTGTTTACCATATTCATTCTGCAATGGAAGAACAGAATGAAGGTTCTAAGCAGATTATGGAAGCCCTTACAAACCTTAATAATTCTACAATTCAGGTTCGTAATTCTTCTCATGATATGCAGACAAGAAACTCTCAGGTTGTAGAAGAAATGGAAGAACTTTATGAGTCGACCAAGATGATGAACACAAGTATGGAAGAAATGGCTATTGGTGCCCGTAAGATTAACGAAACAGGTTCTACTTTGGGCGAAATTTCTTCTCAGGTTAAGGGTTCCATCAATAAGATTGGCGACCAGATTGATTTGTTTAAAGTCTAAAAAAGATATAAACAAAACAGGACTTCTTTTATGAATATGACTCAAATTGCCTCTCCGGGCTCTAACAAGGCCCGGATGCTTTATCATGAAAACCCGGATATTTTTCATGTAAATACACTGCCGGCTCATTCTTATTTTATTCCTTTTGCTCCAGGGCAGAATCCTTTTGATGCCCGCAAAAAATCCCGCCGCTTTGAACTTTTAAATGGCCGCTGGAGCTTTTGCTATTATCCAAGTCTTATAGATTTGCCTGATAATTTTGCAGAAGTTAAATTTGCCGCAAAGATCCTGGAGTCCGGAAAAAAAATTCCTGTTCCTTCTAACTGGCAGCTTCATGGTTATGACCAGGCGCAGTACACAAATGTTGATTACCCTATTCCATATAATCCGCCGTTTGTTCCAGATGAAAATCCTGTTGGTGTTTATTATAAAACTTACAACTACAAGGCTGATGGACTGACCCGCACACTTTGTTTTGAAGGTGCAGACAGCTGTATTTATGTTTATGTAAACGGCAAGTTCTGCGGATTTTCTGAAGTAAGTCATAGTACCTCTGAGTTTGATATAACTCCCCTGCTACACGAAGGCCAGAATATAATAACTGTTGCAGTTCTTAAATGGTGCTTTGGAACTTATTTTGAAGACCAGGATAAAATAAGGCTTTCGGGAATTTTCAGGGATGTTTATGTACTGTCACGGCCGAAGAAAAGGATAACTGATTATAGGGTGAAGACACTTTTGTCAGGTGTGCTGGAGTTTACAGTCTATGGTGCAAACGCTCAGGTTGAACTTACAGACCCGGCAGGTAAGCTGCTTTTTACAGGGCCGGCAAAAAAGGGACAGGCACTTAAAATAAAGGTGAACAAACCTGCTTTGTGGAGTGCAGAAACTCCTGTTTTGTATAAACTCACAATTCAAACTGCAGACGAAGTTATTGGTGAAGAAGTAGGCTTCCGTAATATAACTGTGGATAAGGGTGTGCTCAAAATAAACGGAAAGGCAATCAAGTTCCGCGGAACAAACAGACATGACAGTTATCCTGACACTGGTTACGTTGCAAGCGTTGCCCAGCTGGAAAAAGACCTGCAGCTTATGAAAATGCATAACATAAATGCAATCCGCACTTCGCACTACCCTAACGCACCGATTTTTTACAAACTCTGCGACCGCTACGGCTTTTATGTTATTGATGAAGCAGATTTAGAAATGCACGGAAGTGTAAGCGTAAATAATACAGCTCACTGGGACTGGTCTGACTACTCCGGAATTGCACTTGTGGCAAGCAACAAAATGTTTTACAAAGGCATTCTTGACCGCGAAAAAATCTGTCTTGCACGAGACATCAACAGACCATGCGTAATCATGTGGTCAATGGGAAACGAAAGCGGCAACGGCCACAATCTTACAAAAGCTGCAGAATGGATAAAATCTTTTGACGACACAAGGCTTTTGCATTACGAAAGCGTGCACAATCAGGGAGACACAACAGACAAACCTTATGATGTTGTTTCGCGAATGTATCCTTCGCCTGAAGACTGGAGTAAGTTCCCTGAAAACAAAAAAGAAAAACGACCATTCATACTTTGCGAATACTGTCACGCCATGGGAAACGGTCCGGGCGACCTTGAAGATTATCACAAGGTATTCCACAGTTCACCACGCTTTTGCGGCGGCTTTATATGGGAATGGTGCGACCACAGCATAGTAATGGGCAAAGCAAAAGACGGTTCAATCAAATACGGCTACGGCGGCGACTGGGGAGAAAAACACAACGACGGCAACTTCTGCTGCGACGGTTTAACCTACCCGGACAGACGACCACATACAGGCCTGCTTGAGGCAAAGCAGGTATACAGGCCGGTAAGGGTTGCATGTGCTCGACAGGCTTTCCTCTTCTGGAACCTGCTTGCCTTTACAGATGCCTCACAGGCCTTTGACTGCCGCTACGAGCTTACAATAGACGGTAAAGTTATCAAGCAGGCAAAGCTAACATTACCTGCCTTGCCGCCACTTAAGAAAACCAGCGTAGAAATTGCAGGCCTTCCTGACTGTACAGGAAAAGACTCATACATCCGTTTTATATTTACTACAAAAACAGACACTCTCTGGTGCAAAAAAGGCTATGAAGTTTGCTTTGATCAGGTGCAGCTTGGGGCTCCTGCAAACGCAGACACAGGAAAAGTTGTTCTTCAAAAATGGCAGCCCGGTAAACGAAACGAAAAAGGCATTCAGGAAAACGCACGTGCCGAAATTGAAAAGCTTATTTCTTTTGTACGCGCTGCAGAGAAAAAGAACGACATTAAAAACGGCAACGGTCTTTGCTACAACGTAAAGCTCGGTACAACAGAATACAACTTCAACCGCCGCACAGGAATGTTCGACTCAATCAAAATCGGCGGAACAGAACTGCTCAAAAAGCCGCTCAGCTTTAACTTTATGCGCGCCCCAACAGACAACGACCCAATGCGCGGTGAATGGTTTGGCGCACACCTGCACGACTTTGAAACAAAAGTATACGGCTCACGCATAGAAAAATCTTCAGACGGAAAAACTGTACGCATAATTGTAGACCAGGGCTTTGTCTGGAGCGTTCACCAGCCATTTATGTACGGCACAGTAACCTACACTTTGAATGGCGGACTTTCAGTACAATTCCACTTCACTGCAACCCGCCGCATATTCATACTGCCGCGAATAGGCCTGCGCCTCTTCTTAGACAAATCATTTAACCAGGTTGAATACTACGGCTACGGACCAACAGAAAGCTACATAGACAAGCATCAGGCAACTTATGCAGGCACGTTTACTTCAAAAGTAAGCGACCAGTATGAACCGTATATCAGACCACAGGAAAACTCTTCGCACTACGGCTGCCGCTATGTACGGGTAAAAAACAAAAAGCTTTCACTTGTATGCACAGGAACAAATCCGGCTACAAAAAATCAGAAGTACATAAGCTTTAATGCAAGCCGCTACACACAGGAAGAGCTGTGGACAAAGCGTCACAACTATGAGCTTGAAGAATCTGAGTATACAGTTTTGTGTCTTGATTATCAGATGGCAGGAGTTGGTTCTAATTCCTGCGGTCCGGCACTTGCACAGAAGTACCGGATACAACTCCCCGAAGTGACAGGGCAAATAAACATTATATTTGAATAACAGATTGTCGGGTCAAGCCCGACAATGACACGAACATCCTCTGCCCGACAATGACAATGTCATCCTCGGGCTTGACCCGGGGATCTATTTCTTATAGATTCTCTTTACCTTCTTAGTAGTAGTCATCTCGAGCGGCTCATCCAAAAGAGTAATCTTTGTGATTCTCTGGTAGGTAAGGAGGTTTTTGTTTACAGTTTCTACAACCTTTTCAACTTCGGCTTTAACCTTTTCCATGTCGCTAGGGTTCTTTCTGTCGGCACCAACGCGGCTTAAAAGTCCGTCTGAAGGATAAATCAAAGCTTCAAGTTCTTCACCTGCATCCTGACCGTCCGGAATATAACCCTGAATTGTAATCTGTTCAAGTTCATCATAAAGCTGGAAGGCATTTTCAATTTCTTCAGGATAAACATTTTTACCACCGGCTGTTACAATCATATTCTTAGCACGCCCAGAAAGCATTACATAACCTTCTTTGTCTATCCAGCCAAGGTCACCTGTTTTGAACCATCCGTCGCCTGTAAAGGTAGCAGCAGTTTCTTCTGCCATATTGTAGTAACCCTTCATAATCATAGGGCCTTTTACACAAAGTTCACCAACTCCATTTTCGTCGGCATCAATTACTTTAAACTCAACATCACGAAGGTTCTTTCCAACACTTTCAATCTTGAATGCATAAACAGGGTTCAACGCAATAATAGGAGAAGTTTCTGTAAGTCCGTAGCCCTGAACAAAATCTATACCAAGCTCATTGTAAGCCTTGAATACACTTGGAGCCAAAGGTCCACCACCACAAATTGCAATACGAAGTGTATAAATATTTGCCTTCTGCAAAACAGACTTGAACAGCACCTTTCCCGGATTACAGTTTGTAAGCTTTTTAATTGCATAAGAAAGCCCCATAAGGAACTTGATGATTCCGTAAACAACAGCGCCTTTATCTTTAATACCCTTCATAATTCCGGCAAGCAGCTTGTTGAACAAAAGTGGAACTCCAAGAAGCATTGTGATTTTTCCTTCACGAAGCTCCTTCATCATTTTGCTTACAGCCATTGTTTTTCCAAATACAATTTCTGCACCAACTCCAATTGCTTCAAGGAATACGGCAGTCATTGTATAAGCATGGTGAATAGGAAGAAGTGCATAGAAAACATCTGTTGAATAAATGTTCATATTTGTCTGTGCAAGGTAAACATCACTTACAAGATTTCTATGAGTAAGCATTACACCCTTTGGAACACCTGTTGTACCGCTTGTGAACAAAATTGCAGCAAGATCATCTTCTGTTGGATATGTAATCTTTGGAGTTTCTGTGGTACTGAGTTTATAAACATAAGTATCCTGATTTTCTGGAGAAAGTGAATAAACTCCAAACGGATATTTCTTTCCCTTAAAGTAATCATATTTTTCAACATCAACAAAAAAGAATTTTGGTTTAGCAGTATTCAAAAGATTTTCAAGCTCTTCATTATGAAGGCCATAATCCATAGGACAAATTGTGGCACCGGCATAAAAAGCAGCAAGATAAACTACAGCCCATTCAGGAGAGTTCTTACCGGAGACAGCAACGCGGTCACCATGCTTAACTCCATTTACTGCAAGCCAGGCAGCAAGTTCTACTATTTTAGTTTTTGCCTGAGCATAAGTAAGGGTGTTTCGTGAACCGCCTGGTCCATCAAAGTCGGTAAAACAATTGTTGTTTGGATAGCGTTCAACATTAATATCAAAAACTTCTTTTAAGGTTGGCCAGGAACCGGTAAAAGCCTTACCTCTGAATTCTTCAAGCCACTCCACCGGGTCAGTTTGTTTCATGTTGATTGAAGCCATTTTTGTTTCCTATTTTTTTTTAAAGTTAATTTCTTCTATTATGACACGAAATGGAAATATGTCAAGGAAAACAACCCTCAAAGTTACTACTTATAGAAATTTTTTGTGCCACTCATTATAATCTACTCCATGGTCCATCGTGGCCTTCAGGAGTAAATCATGTGTGGAATTGTCGGATATATTGGAGAAAAAGAAGCAACCCCTGTACTTATAAATGCACTCAAAAAGCTTGAATATCGCGGTTATGACAGCGCCGGAATTGCTGTTTTTGATGGAAATGACATTGTCGTTCGAAAAGCAAAGGGTGCACTTAAGTTTCTTGAAGAAAAGATTGCCGACGAAACAATCAAAGGCTCTCTTGGAATTGGTCACACCCGCTGGGCAACCCACGGAGAACCAAGCGATGTTAATGCACATCCTCAGACCAACGTAAGCGGTTCCATTGCAATTGTTCATAACGGAATTATTGAAAACTATATGGAGCTTAAAAGCTGGCTGCAGTCGCAGGGAATTGTATTCCGCAGTCAGACCGATACCGAAGTTATTGCTCACCTTGTAAACTATTATTACGAACAGAATCCTGATCTTTTTGCAGCAGTACTCAAAGCTATTCACAAGCTCGAAGGAAGTTATGCTCTTGGTGTTGTCTGCAAGGATTATCCCGACCGTCTTATTGCTGCCCGTAAAGAAAGCCCCCTTATTATTGGACTTGGACAGGGAGAAAATTTTATTGCCAGCGATGTTCCTGCCGTGCTTGAATACACCCGCGATGTTTTCTTTCTTGATCAGCGCGAGCTTGCCGTTCTTTACAATGACCACGTAGATCTCTTTACTGACGAAGGTGAAAAGATTATAAAAGAACCTTTCCACGTAGACTGGGACATTTCTTCTGCCGAAAAAGGCGGCTATGCTCACTTTATGCTTAAAGAAATCTACGAGCAGCCAAAAGCCCTTAACGATACCCTGCGCCCACGCCTTGTAAAACAAAATAACCACAATGTTGATATTAAGTTTGACGAAGTTACTTTTGACGACACCTGGAAAAATGCAGAACGAGTAGTAATTACTGCCTGTGGTACAGCCTACCACGCCGGAGCTGTTGCAAAATATACATTTGAACGCCTTGCCCGTATTCCTGTTGTAGTAGATTTTGCCAGTGAGTTCCGTTACCGCGACCCTATCTTAAACAAAAATGATATTTTTATTGTAATAAGTCAGTCCGGAGAAACTGCCGACACTCTTGCAGCCCTGCGTCTTGCAAAAAAAGCAGGCGCCCACATTATTGCAATTACAAACTGCGTAGGTTCAACCGTAAGCCGCGAAGCAGACGATGTTATTTACACCTGGGCCGGCCCCGAAATTGCAGTTGCTTCTACAAAGGCCTATACAACTCAGCTTATGTGTCTGTGCCTCCTTGCACTCAAAACAGCACAGCTTCGCGGAACAATTTCTGAATTAGAATACACTGCCCTTCTGGACGAACTTGAACTTATCCCTGAAAAAGCACAGGCAATCTTAGACAATCAGGATGTTATTCAAAAATTTGCTTCCCGAAACTTTAATAAGGAAAAGGTTTTCTATATTGGCCGCCAGTTTGACAGCGCAACAAGTCTTGAATGTGCACTTAAACTCAAGGAAGTAAGTTACATGCACTCAGAAGCCTTTGCTGCCGGTGAACTTAAGCACGGACCAATTGCACTTATAGACAAGCGTACTCTTGTTGTTGCAACTGCCACAATGCCTTCTCTTTTTGACAAACTTAAGAGCAACATTGTAGAGGTAAAATCTCGCGGTGCTGCAACTCTTGTAATTACACAAAACACAGACGGAACCTTTGGCGAAAGCGCAGATGAAGTTATTTCAATTCCGGACACAAATGAAGCATTTATTTCTATGCTTTCAATAATTCCGGCCCAGCTTTTTGCCTATTATTGTGCAGTTCAGCGCGGAAACGACCCTGACAAACCCCGCAACCTTGCCAAGTCGGTTACTGTTGAATAAAAAATTTGCTTTTCTTTCAGAATTCTGTGATAATATAGAGTTATGAGAAAAAAGTTATTTTCTTTTATATTATTATCATTTCTCGTATTTTTTCCGTGTTTTACACAAAATTCTTTCTTTGATAACTATGTTTATCACTCCTGGAGTTCCTTTGGCGGGCTTTCGGGAACAACAGCAAATGACATCTATCAGACTTCAGACGGCTATATAAATATTGGAACTTACGAAGGCCTCGTAAAATTTGACGGCGTCGAATTTACATCAATAAACCGAGCAACAGACCCTTTATACAACTTTGTATCTGTTCGTACAATCCTTGAAGATTCCAGAGGAAACATATGGCTTGGCTCAAACGACGAAGGCCTTCACAAAATCACTATTAATGATTCTTTTACATACACAATAGAAGATGGACTTCCAAACAACTCGGTACGTGCTCTTGCAGAAGACCTTGACGGAAATATCTGGGTTGGAACTGCCGGTGGTGTTGTTTACATTACTCCGGAAGGTCACATTATTTCTCCTCAGTTTGCACCAGGAACTACAGCAAACGGTGTAATTGCATCGCACATTTACTGTGACCCTGTTGGCCGTATCTGGCTTACCATTTCAAATGAAAACGGTCTTTTTCTTTTTATAAACGGAGTTTTTCGTCCGCTTCTGGAATTTGAAAAGATTGGCCGCTATTTTGCCACATGTGTATTCCAGGATTCACGCGAAACTTATTGGTTTGGACTTGGAGACCGCGGAATCTACAAAATGGAAAAAGGTATTGCAACAAAGGTTAAAACAAATACAATCCTTGATTCAATTCCTACAAGTTCCATTCTTGAAGACAAAAAAGGCAATCTGTGGTTTGGTACCGAAAAAGGACTTGTTGTTTACGCAAACGGAGAATTTGTTCAGTACAAAGGAGCCCCTGAGCTTGCCGGATCAAACATAAATAAAATCATTCAGGACCGCGAAGACAACATCTGGTTTGCAACAGACAGAAACGGTATTGGAAAAATCACAAACGGTAAATTCAAGCTTAGCCGCATAGGTGTTACAGTAAACTCTCTTGATGAAACTTCGGACGGAAGAATATGGGCAGGAACAGACAGCGGCGTTTATTGTTATAGAAATGACGAGCTTGAAGAAAACGCCCTTACCCGCTACACAAAGGGACTCAGAATCCGCCATGTTGAAGTTACAAGTGATGATAAGATTCTTGTAAGCTGTTATACAAAACCGGCACAGATTCTATATGACGGAAAAACAATCAAAACCTGGTCATCAAGTGAAGGCCTTGTTGGAGACAAAGTCCGTGTTGCCATAGAAACCTCTCCACAGGAATACTATGTTGGAACAACAACAGGTTTAACTATAATTCATCCGGACGGTTCACTTTTAAATTTCAAGCAGCCGGAAGGACTTGAAACAGAATATGTAATGGCAATTTACAAAGATACCCACGACGTAATCTGGATTGGAACAGACGGCGGCGGTATCTATCTTATGAAAGATGAAAAGATTTTCTCTCATCTTACTTCTTCATATGGAATTGCCGGAAACGTAATTTTCAAAATTTCGCAGGATGAAAACAATAATTACTGGATTTGTACAGGAAGCGGTATTTCTTACATAGAAGATTTTAACCCTGAAAAAGGACTGCGCTTTAAGTGTACAAACCTCAATTCAGAAACAGGTCTTGGAACAAACTCTGTATTCCAGATTCTTTTTGACGTTAACAAGAACGCCTGGATTACAAACAATCATGGAATCGCAATGATTTCTTACAACGACCTTAAAAATCTTCTTTCTGGCAAGCAGCGTACTGTAAATACAAAATATTTTGGTAAGGATGACGGCCTTGATTCAGATGGTCCAAGCTCAACAGCACGGTCTATTGTAGATTCAAACGGACGCCTCTGGTTTACAATGGTCGACGGAATTGCTATTTATGATCCTGCCAAAACACAGGAAAATGCAGTTCCTCCTCTTGTTCACGTAGAAACAATCACAATTGATTCTGTTGAATATAAAAACACCGGCGATATGATTTACTTAAAGCCTGGAACAAAACGAATAGACATTAAGTTTACAGGTATAAGCTTTGACGCTCCTGAACGCATTATGTTCAGCCATATGCTCACAAGCTTTGAACAGGAATATACTTCGCCGGATATGAAGCGCATCGTTTCTTACACAAACCTTACTCCGGGTAAGCATTCCTTTAAGGTTTTTGCTATAAACGGAAACGGATTATTTTCTCAAAATGATGAAATGATGTTCTTCTTCCAAAAGCCGTATATCTATCAGCGCGCAGGTTTCTGGGTTATTCTTCTGATTGTTCTGGTAGGAAGCGGTATTTTCTATTTCTATCAGCGTGAAAAACGAATCAAAAATGAAAACATCCGCCTTGAAGCGCTTGTAAAAGTTCGAACAGCAGCTTTGGAACAGGAGAAAGTAAAATCGGACAATCTTCTGCGTTCTATTTTACCGGACAAAATTGCAGACAAACTTAAGGAAGCAACTGGCGATAAATCATTCGGTGAAAACTTTGAGGAAGTAACGCTTCTTTTCTCTGATATTGTAGGCTTTACAACAGTTTCAAGCGGACACACAGCTCAGGAAATTGTTTCTGCCTTGAATAAGCTTTTCAGTTTGTTTGATGAACGCGCCAAGAATATGGGTGTAGAAAAAATCAAGACAATCGGAGATGCCTACATGGCTGCCTGCGGTGTTCCTGAAGCAAATGAAAATCATGCAAGCATAATGATTAACTTTGCAAAAGGCATGTATCAGGATCTTGCTACATATAATGAAACTGCTGATATTAAGTTCAATATACGAATTGGTCTTAACTGCGGACCTGTAACAGCCGGTGTAATTGGTACACATAAATTCATTTATGATGTTTGGGGCGACACAGTAAACGTTGCAAGCCGAATGGAAACTGCTGCAAATCCTGGAGCAATAAGAATTACAGAAGATCTTAAAAATAAACTCGAAGGGGCCGGTTTTGAATTCAGCGAACCAATTGAATGCAAGATTAAAGGCAAAGGCATGATGAGAACCTTTGAGGTTGTTCAGTAGGAATGAATCAGGTGTTTATATGAAGAAATGTCGTTTTATTAACATATTAGTTTTTGTCGCAGCTATTATTTGTTTAAGCTTTACTTCCTGCCAGAATGATGAAGATTCTGCTATAAGAATCGGATTCCTTCATTCCACCACAGGTTCAATGGCATTTAGTGAACAGTCTGTTCTTGATGCAGAGCTTATGGCTATTGAAGAAATTAATAATGCTGGAGGAGTTCTTGGTCATCAGATAGAAGTTGTTCTTGAAAACGGAGAAAGTGATCCAGCTGTATTTGCAAAAAAAGCAAAAAAACTCATAGAAGAAGATAAGGTTGTTTCAATTTTTGGCTGCTGGACTTCTGATTCCCGTAAAGCAGTTAAAAATGTTGTAGAAGAATATTACAATCTTTTGTGGTATCCGGTTCAATATGAAGGCATGGAAGCAAGCCCTAACATTATGTATATTGGAGCTTGTCCGAATCAGCAGGTAGTTCCTGCAATTGATTATTGTGTTCAAAACTTCGGCAAACGAGTATATCTTGTTGGAAGCGATTATTCATTCCCGCAGATTGCAAATAAAATCATTAAGGCTCAGCTGAAGGAGCTTGGCGGAGAATGTGTTGCCGAAAAATATGTTCCAATGGGTGAAACACAATTCCATGAAATAATTGCCGACATTAAAAGACTTAAACCTGATGTTATTATAAACACATTAAACGGCGATTCAAATATTTCATTCTTTACACAGTTTCACAATCTTGCTCTTACCGCCGACGATTATCCTATTATGAGTTTTTCAATTTCGGAAAATGAAATTGCACAGATTGGAGCATACCTTCTTAAAGGTCAGTATGTTTCATGGAGTTATTTTGAAACTCTTGAAACACCTAAAAATTTAAAATTTGTTGCTGATTATGAAAAGCTTTACGGACAGTCAAAGCATGTTGGCGACCCTGTAGAAGCCGGATACCTTGCTGTATATTTATGGGCTGCTGCCTGTGAAAAAGCCGGTTCCTTTGACATTGAAAAAGTGCGCATAGCAAGCAAAAACCTGAGCTATATTGGTCCGGAAGGCTTTGTTACTATAGAAGGTTCGAATCAGCATTTGAATAAAGCATCTCGAATCGGACGCATAAATGATAACGGTCATATAGACGAAATCTGGTCAACAGAGGGACAGGTGCGACCTGACCCATATCTGAGTACCTATGCCTGGGCTCGCGGTCTTTAGTTGTCTCTAGTTGTCGCACTTCGACAAATTCACTAAAATAGTCATCATGAGTAAAGATAATGAATTATGCCCTTGCGGTTCGGGCAAAACCTATGCAGAATGCTGTGAACCGATTATTAAAGGAAAAACAAAGGCTCCAAGTGCAGAAGCCTGTATGCGTGCACGCTACTCTTCTTATGTAAAGCACGAAATTGATTATATCATCAGTTCTTGTATCGAAGGCGAAGAAGTTGGCGAAATTGACCGCAAAGCAACAGAAGACTGGAGCAAGCAGTCACAGTGGAATGGTCTTAAGATTATCCGTACAGAAAAAGGCGAAAAAGACAATGAACAGGTTGTTGAATTCGAAGCAGATTACACCCTCCACCAGATGCACGATGTTCACCACGAAATTTCTTTATTCCGCGAAGTAAACGGCGACTGGAAATATGTTGCAGGTAACGTTATTCCAACAACTGTAAAACGCATTGGCGCAAAGGTTGGACGCAACGATCCATGTCCTTGTGGAAGCGGAAAAAAATATAAACAGTGCTGCGGACGCTAAATGACCATAACAGGTTTTCATTCAATCGAAGAAAAAATCCGTTCTCTTTTTAAAAATAAGGATGCGGCTCCTTCCTACAAGCTTTTCTACAGTAAACCAGGGCCGCGCGTAAAGAAAATTCTTGAAGCAGCAAAAGAAGCAGGCGTTACAGCTGAACAGGTAGATGATAAAAAGCTTGATGAGCTTGTAAAAGACCTTGATTCTACCCTGCAGGACCATCGCGGTATTGTAATGACTGTTTCGGGTCAGAAAAAGCCTGCCGAAAATCTTGTAGACTTTGATGCCTGGATAAAAAAGCATACAACTTCTAAGGATGAGTCGGAATCCGGACGCGAAACAGTTATAATCTTAGATAAAATTACAGACCCGCACAATGTTGGTGCAATAATCCGTAGCTGCGACCAGTTTGGAGCATCGCTCGTTATAATTCCTGAACATAATTCGGCAAGTAACATTGCTACAAATGAAATAATCGGCCGTTCAAGTGCCGGAGCGAGTGCCTGGGTTCCTGTCGCAATTGTAAAAAACCTTGTAAGGGCAGCAGAACAGCTTAAACAGGCAGGCTTTTGGATTTATGGAGCAGATGCAGGCGGCCAGAACATCACCAGTTTATCTTTTGCACAAAAATCTGCTATTATTATGGGAAGCGAAGGCTCTGGAATAGACGCACTTTTACAAAAAAACTGCGACACAATTGTTTCTATTCCAACCTGCGGAAAAATAGACAGTCTGAATGTTTCGGTTGCAGCAGGAGTCCTGTTGTATGAAGTTTACCGAAGCATAATAATTCAGGAGAAGTAAAAAATGGAAATGCCAAAGACAATTAAAAACGTGCAGAATGCTGTTCAGGATGTACAGGAATCTATTCAGGACGAAATTGCATCTAAAGCAGTTAGAAAATCTACATTAAAATCAATCAAACAGAAGAAAAAGTACCGCCTTAAGAAACTCAAGGCAGACTACGAAGAAGAAATTCGCGAAATAAACATTCAATATTCTAAAGATCCGGAACGCTTAAAGGCAAAATATGCCGCTGCAGAATATGCAAGAAGCGAACGTGCACGTGCAAGAGCAGAAAGACGCATTGCAGCAGAAGAAAAAGAAATTGAGCTTTCACAGAACGAACGCGCTCTTACAACAAACGAAGAAATTGCATCTGCAATTGTTCAAGGAATTGGTGTAGGCCTCTTTATTGCTGCAACTGCAATTCTCGACACTCTTGGTATTCACAAAGGAATGGACTTTAAGAGCCTTACAATCATTTTCAATTCGCTTTTCGGCGGATCTATGATTCTTATGTTCCTTTTCAGTTGTCTTCAGCATGCATTTACAGCAATTGTTCCAAAGATTGTTTTCAACAGACTTTCACATACATTTGTATTTTTGAATATCGGATTTGCTTATACAAATTACACAATCACAAAAATCCAGGGTCGTCTTGGATGGATTATGTTTGGTATTGTATGGGCATTTGCTCTTATTGGTATTCTTTTCTACGCAATTGCCGGAAAGCGCCATCAGAAGCTCAATACAGTACTTTATTCACTTGCAGCAATTTCGCTTTTTGCAATGGTAAAGGTTTTGTACGATGTTCTTTCTACAGAATGTTTTACAATGCTTATGTTTGCAGCCGGCTTCTATATTGCAGGCTTTGTTTTCTACAACCTCAAAAAGATTAAGTTCATGCACTTTGTAGGAAACATCCTTATGCTCATTGCAAGTATTTACCTCTTCTTCTCGCTCTTCTTTATCGGGGCTTAAAAGGATTTTTTACAAAAGGAAAATATTATGGAAAACACAAAGCGTACAGTTACTTGCGGAGATTTACGCGCCGCTGATGTTGGTAAAAAAGTTGTTTTAAATGGCTGGGTAAGCCGTACCCGTGACCTTGGCGGATTGATTTTTATCCGTTTACGCGACCGTTATGGAATTACACAGGTAATGGTCGGCGACAAAGCAAATGATGAAGTTAAGAAAACTGCTGCAGCTCTTAAAAGCGAGTATTGTATTGCAGTAGAAGGCGTTGTTGCTGCCCGTTCAGAAAAAGATATTAACCCTGATATGGCTACCGGTGAAATTGAAGTTGAAGCAAGCGATATTCAGATTTTTACTACTTCACAGGAATTGCCGTTCAGTATTGAAGAAGTTCGCCAGAAAGATGGAACTTTGGTTGTTGCAAACGAAGATTTGCGCTTGAAGTACCGTTACCTTGACCTTCGCCGCGAACCTATGCAGCACAATATTATTTTGCGCAGCCAGGTTGCTTTTGCTACACGTGAATATTTGACCGGCAAGGGCTTCCTTGAAATTGAAACACCTACATTTATTAAGAGTACTCCTGAAGGTGCACGCGACTATCTGGTTCCAAGCCGTGTTCACCCTGGAAAATTCTATTCTTTGCCACAGAGCCCTCAGCTTTACAAGCAGCTTTTGATGGTTAGTGGTTTTGATAAGTACTTCCAGATTGCACGCTGCTACCGCGACGAAGATGCCCGTGGCGACCGCCAGCCTGAATTTACACAGATAGATATGGAAATGTCTTTCACAAACCGCGAAGAAGTTTTGAGCACTACAGAAGGCATGATGCAGTACATATTCAAAAAGACATTGAACTATGATTTACCTGCAAAATTTGACCGCATTGCCTGGGAAGACGCATTTGATCTTTACGGAAGCGACAAACCAGACCTCCGTTTTGATATGAAGATGCAGGATGCAGCATTTATGGCTGGCCTTGCAGACTTCAACGCTTTCAAAGCAGGTGCAGCAAACGCAGGACGCGACATTCAGCGCCACAAGAGAAGTGGATTGAAGGCTCTTGTTGTAAAGAACGTTGCAGACAAATATTCACGCAAGAATATTGAAGCATTGGAAGAAGTTGCTAAGACATATAAGGCAAAGGGCCTGGCTTGGATGAAAATCGACGCTGAAGGCAAGTTCGAAGGCGGCATCAGCAAGTTCTACGCAGGCCATGAGGCTGAAATTTGCAGCAAGCTTGGTGCAGAAAAGAACGACCTCCTGCTTTTTGTAAGCGACGAAAACTGGCAGCTTGCATGTACAGCTCTTGGTGCAGTTCGCAAACAGCTTGGAAAAGACTTAAACCTCTATAATCCAGACGACGAATTCCACTTTGCATGGATTATTGACTTCCCATATTTTGCATGGAACGAAGAAGAAAATCACTGGGAAACAGAACACCATATGTTTACCCTGCCGCAAAAGCAGTACTGGGACACCCTGGAGCAGGACCCCGGCGCTGTAAAAGGCGACCTTTATGACCTTGTTTTGAACGGTTATGAGCTTGCTTCCGGTTCTATGCGTATTAATGATCCTGCACTCCAGGAACGCATTTTTGAAATTGTAGGTTACAGCCGCGAACGCGCAGAAAAAGCATTCGGCTTCTTAGTTCAGGCATTTAAGTTTGGTGCTCCACCACACGGAGGAATTGCTCCTGGACTCGACCGTTTAGTAATGCTTATGTGCCACGAGGAATCTATCCACGAAGTAATTGCATTCCCTAAGAACAACCTGGCCGCAAGCCCAATGGATGAATGCCCAAGCCCTGTAGATGAAGCACAGTTGAAGGATCTTCATATCAATTGTTATGATGTAGAACATTAATAAAGGAACATGTCTCGTTTTTTTATTTGTATGAAAAAACTTAAAACAATCCTAATCATCACACTTTTCTCGCTGTTTTTCCTGTTCGAGCTCATTGTAGTTGCAATGAACATTTATACAAAAGGACCGGCTCACAAAGTACTCAAAAAGAGCGAGCAGGCCTTTTCAATTCCATGGACAAACAAAGGCTTTATAGCTCAGGGAATTACTTACGACAAAGCTTCTGATAACTTTTATCTTACAGGCTACATGAAAGACGGCACTGCTTCGCCGATTTTTGTTGTAAACAAGACATCACGAAAGCTTATAAATGCAGTACGCATGGCAAATCCTGATGGAACTGCTTTTACAGGTCACGCGGGCGGCCTTGCATTCTTGAACAACAAGATTTACGTTGCAGGCTCTAGTGACAGCTGCTTTTATGTTTTCAGTAAATCATCAATCGAAGGCGCACAAAAAGGCTCTTCTGTTGCATATCAGGAAATCCTTGATCTTAAAAACGGCGGCGACGGCATAAAGGTTGCCTACTGTACTACAAACAATGGACTCATTTATGCAGGAGAATTCTACCGCGATCCTCAGTATATTCTCTCAAAAGAACACGAGGTTCAGACACAAGACGGACTTCAGCGAGCCCTTGCAGTTGGCTTTGAAATAAACGCAGACGGAACAACTACTGCAAAGCTTGCCTACTCTACTCCAATACAAATCCAGGGAATGTGCTTTGACGGTAACTATGCATACCTTACAACCTCCTGGGGACTTGGTAAGTCTTATGTTTACAAATACGACCTTAGCAAAATAGCACAATCAGGCACAAAAATGGTTTGCGGAGAGTCTGTTCCTTTGTTTAACCTTACAATGTCTAACATGGAAAAATGCTACACTCTTCCTCCAATGGCCGAAGAAATTGAATGTGTAGACGGACGCTTTTACGTAACAAATGAGTCTGCATCGAACAAATACATATTCGGAAAATTTACCGACGGAAAGTGGTGTCTGAGCTACGAATTTTAATTAAATTACACTAGTAACAAACGCATCAACAAGTCTTGAAGCTTTATTGATAATATTGTTGTCAGAAGGAAGCTCAAAAAGGCTGCCGGCACCTGTTTCGGGGTTCTGGCGGATAGTTTCCTTGCGCACTGCAATGTAGGCATCGAGCTGCTGAAGAATAAGGCTTGTACAGGCGCTTGCAAGTTCTTTTATTTCTTTTTCTGATTTATCTTTTATACATGTAGCAAAAAGGGTTTTAATATCTTCCGAAATCTTTTCAATCTGATTCTGTACTGTTTTAAGCGCATTTACATTAAAATATTGCTCTGTATGAACAAAAACATACATTTTGAATAACGGTTCAGAGTCAAACAATGAAAAATATCGTGAAATAAGCTTTTTAATGGCAGCCTGAACTGTAGATTTTCCTGAATTAACAGTTTCAAGCACTTTCTGAGTTAAAAATTCAACCTTAGAAATCTGTTCTGAACAATATGCAATTGAAGCGTCATACATGGCATCGCGGCTTTCAAAATGGTTATAAAGCGATGCTTTTTTAATTTCAAGGCTGTCTGCAACATCTGCAAGCGAAGTTGCACCCGCACTTTTATCAAAAGCCGAAGTCAAAAAAGCCTGAATAATTTTTTCCTGCGAAATATTCTTTTTACTCATACTATAATTATCGGAAACTAATGACTGTTAGTTTAATGAATTTGTTATTTTGACAAATTCTCACTATTTTGTCGAAATAACTTGTCGTTTTTGTTAAACAGTTATATAATTTTAACTATGGAATTTAAAGAAACGTATACTATCCCAAAAATGATTAAAGATTCTGCAGACAAGTATGCAGAAATTAATGCACAGTACAAAAGACAAAAGAATGGTGAATTCATTCCTGTTTTGTACCGTGAAATGTTCCAGCTTGGTCTGGATTTTGGTGCTGCTCTTATGCAGCTTGGACTTAAACGCGAAGAACCAATTGGTCTTATTTCGGACAACCGTGCAGAATGGATGCAGGCCGACATTGGAATTATGAGCATTGGTGCAATTGATGTTCCTCGCGGCTGTGATGCTACTCCTCTTGATCTTGAAAAAATCCTTTCTATAACTGAATGCCGCTTTGTAATTGCAGAAAACAATTCACAGGTAAATAAAATCCTTGGATTACACGACAAGCTTCCTAAAATCGAACGAATCATCACCTTTGATACAGAAGATGATGTAAAGCCCGAAGTAAAAGAAGCAGCAAAAGCAAACAAGGTTGAGCTTAATTATTTTGACACCCTCATAAAAGAGGGCCAGAAATGGCGTATTGAACATCAGGGTGAAGTAGAAGCCGAGCTTGAGAAGGGAAAAATAGACGATATTGCAACAATCATCTTTACTTCTGGTACAACAGGAACTCCAAAGGGTGTAATGCTCACTCACAGAAACTTCCTTACCCAGCTTGATGAAATTGTTGAACGAATCTTCCTGAACCCTGGTGAATGTGCTTTGAACGTACTTCCTGTTTGGCACGTATTTGAACGCGAAGTTGAATATGTAATCCTTATTCAGGGTTGTGCAATCACCTACTCTAAGCCTGTTGGCTCAATTCTGCTTGCAGACCTTAAGAAGATGAATCCTTCTGTACTTCCAGCCGTACCTCGTGTATTCGAAGCAGTTTACGACGGAATTACAAAGAAAATGCGTAAGGCAGGCGGAATTGTAAATGCAATGTTCAACTTCTTTGTTAAAGTTGCAATTACACACAAACGCATGCAGCGCAAGATGTTTGATCAGAATCCTTGTTTTACAACTTATATAACTCCGGTATGGTGGATTTTATTCTTTATCCCATGGATTTTGATGTTCCCTCTTTACTGGCTTGGTGACCTTATTGTATTCCGCAAAATCAAGACAATGCTTGGAAAGAATTTCCGCTGCGGTGTAAGTGGTGGTGGTGCTTTCCCTCCAAATATCGACGAATTCTTTTGGGCAATCGGAATTAAAGTTCTTGAAGGTTATGGTCTTACAGAAACTGCTCCAATTGTTTCTGTTCGTCCTTTTGCTGGCCCGGTATTCCGCACAATCGGTTCTCCAATCCGTGGTGTAAAAGCAAGAATTGTTGACCCACAGGACGGATTCATTCTTAGCCGTGGTAAAGAAGGCGTTCTGCAGATTAAAGGTCCTACAGTAATGAAGGGCTACTACAAAAACCCTGAGCTTACAGACAAGGCATTTACTCCGGACGGCTGGCTCGACACAGGTGACCTTGCAATTCAGACAATTCACGATGAGCTTATTATTAAGGGACGTATTAAGGATACAATCGTTCTTCGCGGCGGTGAAAACCTTGAACCTCTCCCAATCGAAATGAAGCTTGCTGAATCTAAGTTCATTAAGGCAGCAGTTGTTGTTGGTCAGGACAAGCGCTTCCTTTCTGCACTCATCCTTGTTGATGAAGAAGAAGTAAAGAACTTTGCTGCCGAAAACGGTATGCAGTACGATACATACGAAAACCTTTTGAAGTCAGACGAAATTCAAAAGCTGTATGAAACAGAAATAAGTAACCTTATTAATGCAAAGACCGGCTTTAAGATGTTTGAACGAATCAACAAGTTCACACTTATCACTAAGCCGTTTGAAGTTGGCGTTGAGCTTTCTGCAAAACAGGAAATCATGCGCTTCCGCATTAATGATATTTACAAGAAAGAAATTAACGCAATGTTCGCCGAGGACGATGATTAATGAACATTCATCTTTTGGAAATGCCGCTTGATTTTGGCGCAAGCAGACACGGTTCCGACATGGGACCTTCTGCAATCCGCCTTGCCGGAATAAAGGAAAGACTTGAGTCTCTGGGACACACAATTTCAAATCATTCCGACATTTTTTCTGTTTCACCACAGGAATATGAACAGGTTGGCAATCCAAAAGCAAAATATCTTAAGCCTATTACAAAGGCATGTACAAAGCTCGCTGAACGTGTAGAAAAAATCTGCTCAGACGGCGAGTTTCCTTTTATACTTGGCGGCGACCATTCAATTGCACTTGGCTCTATTGCGGGTGCAGCTGCCTTTGCAAAAAAATCAAACAAAAAGCTTGGCGTTCTTTATGTAGATGCGCACGGCGACTTTAATACCCCTGAGACTTCTCCTACAGGAAACATTCACGGAGAATGTCTTGCAGCATGTGCAGGACTTGGTCTTAAAGAACTCACAAATCTTTATTATGAAGGCCGCAAGGTTGATCCAAAAGATATTTGTTTTGTAGGAGTGCGCGACCTTGACCCTGGCGAAAAAAAGCTTATGAAAGAAGCCGGTGCAACAGTTTTTACAATGAGCGATATTGAACGCCAGGGCTTTCCTGCAATTGTAAAGCAGATTACAGTTTTCTTTAAAACTCACGCCGATTATATTCACGTTAGCTTTGACATGGATGTTTTGGATCCAATGTTTGCACCTGGAACAGGCATTCCTCTTCCCGGCGGATTAACAAACAGAGAAGCTCTGCTCCTTATGGAAGAAATGGCTTCTACCAAAAAAGTTTTATCTGCAGAAATTGTCGAAGTAAATCCTATTCTTGATGTTAGAAATCAGACTGCGGCACTGGCAGTTAGTCTTGCATCACGACTTTTGGGCGAAACTCTTTACTAAGATTTTATTTATTTGAATTATTCAGGAATTCAAGATATTCCTGTTCCTTTATAGGTTTACTGAAGTAGTATCCCTGAATGTAATCAACTCCAAGATTACAAAGATATTCAAGCTGATCTTTTGTTTCTACACCTTCTACTACAATTTTGAGTCCCATTTTTTTAATCATAAAAATCATGTTTTCGAGCAGAATCTGGGCATTTTCTTTGTTAGGATTCTTTTTTTCAAAAACAGGCCACAAAAGACTCTTGTCAATTTTTATTATAGAAAAGTCGGCACGTACAAGCTGCGAAAGATTTGAATAGCCAGTACCAAAATCATCCATAGAGAATGAACAGCCGTGATTTATAAGATCCTGCATGTTGCGCTTGAGTCTGCGTCCGGAAGCAATTGCAATAGATTCTGTAATTTCAAGATTAAGCGATGAAGGATTTATATCATATTTTTCGAGCAGTTCCTTCATAATTGAGGGGAATCCAATATCTACACTTTCAATTGCAGAAAGGTTTACTTCCATGTGCATAAGGCCGCGTTCAAACAGTTTCTGACTCGACATGAACCTGAATACAGATTCAAAAATCTTATAGCTGAGCGGCATAATAAGGAAGTTTCGTTCTGCAACAGGAATAAATTCTTCTGGCGAAATAAAGCCAAGTGTTTTATCATCCTTAAGGCGGACAAGCGCTTCACAGTTTGAAAACTTCTGCTTCTGAACATCCCAGATTGGCTGATAGTACATTTCAATTCCATCGTTGCGGATTGCTTCCTGCAGAATCTTAAATATTGTATCCTGGCGGGTACGGTTCTGTAAAAGCTTTGTGTCTACACGATGAACAAAATCTGCTTCGTCTGAATAAGTGTGACATAATTCAACAAACTCCAGCAGCTGACTTGCAGAGCCTTTAGCATCAGGGTCAAGAAACGGAGTATCTGTGGGGTACCTTACATAATCAACATGTGCATTCAGGTGAATCTTTGTATGCTCATTTATTTCCCACGATTCATGGAAACGCTCAAACAAAATGCGCATATATGTTTCCATCTGTGGTTCGTATTTACCATTAAAAACAAGAGTAAGCGAATGATGATTAAGCTGGAAGACCGGCTGTTTAAACTGTTCTATAACAAACTGCTTTACCTGCTCCAGGATTTTTATTACTCCCTGGTCGCCTGTCTGTTTTCTGAGTTTTGTAAGTTCTTCCATGTCTATATTTATAATGAAGAACGGTTTTTTCTTGTTGAATTTATCGGAAACTACAAGCTTGAGCGCGTCGTAATTGAAGGCACCAGATTCCTTATCAAAATATTCAGCCGGATTTCCAAGCGAAATTAAAAGAACAACAAGCATTGTAGAAATACTTACACTCGAAAAAAGAATCTGCGGAATAAACAGCTGTGTAACACCAAAAACAATCCATAACAGCATAGAAAAAAGAACATAAGAAGAAACACGCCTTGTTTCTACCTGCCTGAAGCCTCTGCCTGCCTTAAAAAGCGTACTGAATGTTAGGATTGTAATAATCAGGTAAACATAATCAACCATTGGGCCATAAGAATAAACATTATCAGGTGTAATTGAATAATGAATAGGCGCAATGGCAACTATGATTAAACTTATGAAACAAACTGCCCAGGTAAAGATTTTTTCCGCAACGGTAAGCCTTCGCTGATTATGACTTACAACATCAAGGAATATGTAAATAAACATAAAGGTTGCTTCAAAGCCAAAAATAAATCCCTGGTGAAGCAGGCGGACCAGCCATTTTGGAAAAATATCATAATATACAAGGGAAAAAACTGTAGCGTAATCAAAGGCAAGATAAACTGCCGCACTAATCATTATACAGTTGAAAATTTTGGCAGAATGAACGCGGAGCTGAGGTCTTGAAAAATAAAGGATCTCTACAACTACAAGAACAACTGTAGCCGCTATCTGGAATCGAAGATGATTAAAAATGAACGTATTCAGAAATCCCAAATGAGACGCCCCTTTTTTCCCACCACCACCTTATATTTTACCACGAAATTCGAAATTTGACGAATTTTTTTATTATTCTACAGGATAAAATCCCATTGTTGCCATAACCTGGTCAAAAAATGCCCAGTAATAATCCTGGTCCTGGCGCAGACGAAGCAAGGTATTTTCATCTTTATTCAGCTTGATTTTATAATCTGGATTGAGCAGCAATTTGTAAAATAAATGATAAACACGTTTTCCATTCGTATCCAGGCTTGAATATGTAAGCGGTTCAAGCTCGTTCATGTCGTCCAGAAAAATGTAATACTGTACGCTGTAGAACAAATCCATAGAATAGTAGTAGAGTCGTTCGCGCATAGAAGTTGGGTCATCTCTTGTATTACCCCAGACAATCCATGGCAGAATATCAAGCAGGAACTTGTCTACAGGCTTACTATAAGGTGCATAATTATAAGAGCCCTGGTTCCAGGCGTTTGTTACAAGCTTACCATCCTTGTCGTATACAAATTCTCGTCCGTCGTCGTTTGTATATACCTCGTTCTCATCTTCGCCCCGCATCCGGTGAATGCTGATTTCATAAGTATTTCTAAGAATAAGATTGAGGATTGATAGATCAGAATCAGGAATTGGTTTTGAAATATCTATTCCCATTTTTTCAAGGGCAAGTTCCAGCTGGATATTTTCAACATCGGCATAGCTGTCTTCAAAGGCCTGAACCATATCCATTTTTCCGTCAGGCTGACTCTTTGGTTTTGAAGCACAGGAACAAAGCAGAACAAGTGCAGCAGTCAAACAAATAATAACTTTTTTCATAATTCCTCCATTAAGAATAGTATAGCATACCACAAGACCTTTTTTCAATTTTATATTATACTCACCTCATGAACTTTTCATTCAAACAATTCCTTGTTCCAAACTTTGGAAAACGTCTTGCATTTATGCTGCCTGCAGTCATCCTCATGGGTGTCTTTGTTTCTATACTTGTCGAAATTGGCTGGGGAACAGACCCTGCAAGCTTTATGAACCTGAATATTGCCTGTGCACTTGGCTGGGGCCTTGGAAATACAGAGGTGCTTGTTTACGGCCTCATGCTTGTTTTTACATTTATTTTCGGCGCCCAGATGATAGGCTTTGGAACTCTTGCCAACATGATTCTTATAGGTTACGTAGTTGACCTTTGCCGCTGGATCTGGCGCAACATTGGTTTTGCAGATTTTATAGCAGACTCTTCAACCGGCATCCGCATTCTGATTTTTGCAATCACATTGATTTGTTTTGTATTTGTAGCCGCAGTTTATATAAACGCCCAGATGGGTGTAGCCCCTTACGACGCCATGCCCCAGATTATCAGCGACTGGATTCCTAAGGTGCCGTTTTTTATTATAAGAATTTTGTTTGATTTAACCGCAGTGCTCATTGGTGTAATTGCAGGTAAACTTAATCCGGAGGGCGTACAGGGGTCTGCAATAGGGTCTATTGTAATGTCACTCATGCTGGGGCCTGTGATTAGTCTTGTAGGCAGGCCGCTTAAGAAGATTCTTTAGGTGAATATAGCTTTAATTCCGGGTAGCAGCCCTGAATCAAAAGAAAATGTGTGTCTCGGGTCCAGAGGGGAATGTCGTACTTCATGGCAACAAAGGCGATTACAGCATCGGCAAATGGAATCTGGAAACCGTTGGAGCGCATTGTCTGCAGGATGAAGCCGGCGCCTTCCCAGTCGTAGTCGTCGTTAATTGGTTGTTCAAAGGTTTTAAAGGCTTCAAGATAATTATCAATTTCCTGATCTGTACGAGCCCCATGAATTATCTCTGCGCGTACTGCACCACAAAGGGCAATATCCATAGTGTCAATTTTTTTTGCCAGTTCAGAATCGCGGGAACGAAAGTATTCTATCATGATGTTTGAGTCTGCAAGTACCATCAGCCAAGTCTCCTCAATTCATTCACTGCTTCTTCATCAATATCAATCGGTCCAATGTTGTCCATTATAGTTTTTCTGTCAAGTTTCATTGTTGCCGGCATAATAGGTGGAACATTTTCCCTGATTTTTTTGATAAAAGCCTTGCGGCGTTCTTCCTGCTCTTTGGTCTGGATGAATGTAACGGGGCGGTTCATAATTGTTACAATGCGGTCGTATTCTTCTACAGAAATCAAAACGCATTCCGGCACATTGTTTTTTACAATTACGCGGATTCCGTCTGTTTTGACTTCATCAATAATTTTTCCGGCCTCGCCCTTGTTTAAGCGGCTAATCGGCACAAAAGAATGAATAAGCTTTGCAGCCGTAACATTATCATAATTTGGAATTGGCATATACACCTCCATATATAACGATTTATTTAATGATAAATCTTATAGATGTATATGTCAACAAATTGTTAGAGATTTTCGCCGCTTTTTCCCGGGGTAATTTTTTCCATGCGGTTATTATAGCACGGGCAAGTGATTTTATGGTATATTTATAGTACATGGAGAAGAGAAAATTATCTTTTATTTTTATTATCCTCATCGCGCTTTGTTCATCTAATCTGTTTGCAGAAGAAGAGGCTGAAGAAGAAAAAACAAATTTTGTATATGCCTGTGCTGATGTTTTTGAGAAACTTCATATTCTTCCCTGGCCGATTATATCGCTTGAAAGCGGTTATCCTGAAGTTTTTTCTTTTGATCTGGGGCTTGAGACTCTTTTTATTCCTGTTGCCGATGAAGGCTGCCTGGGAACTTATTTTTGTTTTGGTTGTGGCTATGGATTAATGCCAAAAAATCATGATGTGCTTCATACATTCTTTACAGAAGCCAGTTTCCGATTAATTATTTTTGAATTTAAATGCATTTATGAAAAACCCCTAAAACCATCAAACCTTGTAGATTATTACAACAATACATATACTGCCAAGGATGGGTATAAGTTCAAGATTGGGCTTTCTATTTAGTTTGACTCCCCTCCAAAATTTAGATGTTTAATATGTTTGACTTTTATGAGTGCATAGTTTATTATATTAAACATTATGGCAAAGAAAACGGTTATTTTAACTCCAAAAATACAAAAAATACTTTTATCTGTTGGGGAACAAATAAAACTTGCAAGACTGCGAAGAAAGCTTTCTGCAGAACTTGTTTCTGAAAGGGCTGGAATAAGCAGGGCAACTTTATGGGCTATTGAAAACGGCAGTTCTACTGTATCTTTTGGTTCCTATGTTTCTGTTTTATGTGCACTAGGCTTGGAAAGTGATATTCTTCTTCTTGCAAAAGATGATGTATTGGGCAGGACTCTTCAGGACATGAATCTTTTACCTAAAAAAAGAGCCCCTAAAACAAATAATGGAAAAGAGGTTTTAAATGAAGAATGAAGAAGAAGTTTTGATATATGCAGATTGGTTCCAAGAGCCGATTTTTCTGGGAACTCTTTATTGTGTTTTTGGAAACGGAAAATCAGTTTATTCTTTTGAATATTCAAAGGAATGGCTTTCCAGGTTTTCTCATATAACTTTGGATCCGGATTTATACAATACTCCCGGCCGCCAATATGTACCAAATGATAAAACTTTTTTCGGTTTTCTTTCTGACTGTTTGCCGGACAGATGGGGAAGAATACTTTTAAAACGAAAAGAGGCTGTCCTGGCTGAAAAAGAAAATCGAATTGAAAAACAACTGAATGATTATGATTTTCTAACAGGAATTAATGATGAAACCAGAATGGGAGCATTGAGATTTAAAAAATCTAAAGACGGTTCTTTTATTTCTTCAAATGATAATTACAATGTTCCTCCTTTTGAAAACCTCAGAAAGCTTGAACAGGCATCTCTTGCTTTTGAAAAGACTGAATTTACAGATGATAAAGCATTGAATCTTTTGTTAGACCCTGGCTCTTCTCTGGGTGGAGCAAGACCAAAGGCAACTGTAAAAGATGCAAACGGCCTTCTCTGGATAGCAAAATTTCCATCTCATAGAGACGAATATAATATGGGTGCCTGGGAAAAAGTCACTAGTGATCTTGCGCGTATGGCTGGGTTAAATATTCCTGAAACATTAAAAAAGGATTTTAATGATAACGGAAGTACTTTTATGACAAAACGTTTTGACCGTGTATATGAAAAGGGTATAATAAAACGTGTTCATTGTGCTTCTGCTTTAACTATGCTTGGTAAAACTGACGGAGCAAATAATAAAGATGGTTCGAGTTATCTTGAGCTTGTAGATTTTATTAAATCTAACAGTGTCCAGCCAAACAAGGATCTTGAAGAATTGTGGAATCGTATTGTTTTTTCTATTTTAGTTTCAAATACAGATGACCATTTACGAAATCATAATTTTATTTTAACGGAAAGAGGCTGGAAACTTGCTCCTTTATTCGATGTAAATCCTAATCCGCTTGGAAAAGAACTTTCATTGAATATAACTGAAAATAATAACCAGAAAAAACTTTCTTTGGCATTAGACACAGCAAAGTATTATAATTTATCTTTAGCCAAGGCAAAAGAAAATGCAATAAGAATTTCAACTATTGTTAAAAATAACTGGAAAACACTTGCAAAATCAAACGGCTGTTCAAATGCTGAAATTGAAAGAATGAAGAAAGCTTTTGAAGATGAAACTTTTTTATAGTGTAGAATAGTATTATCTATATAGAGGTAATAGATATGAAAAGATTTTTAGTTTGCTTAGTTCTAATTTTCACTCTCCTTTTTAATGTTTTTGCTGGAAATAATAAGAAAGCTCATAAAGAGTTGAGAGCTGAGTTTGAAAAATATGAGTTGCTTCCAGAATTAAAAGCAAGAGGTTTTGATTTAAAGAAGCTCGATAAAATTGATGATTGGGAAGAGATGAAAAATTATCTGGAACTATTTTTTGTTAATGAAAATGGAATGCCATTAGATAACCATGTTTGGATATCGTCTAACTATACTGATATAGCAAAAGTTCGAAGTCAAATGCATATTGATTTTTCTGATGAATACGGTAGTAAAGATGAATTGTTAAATAAAGGTTATAAAGAAGATGAGATTTTTTATTACCCATATATTAATGGTGAATGGAAAGGTGGTTATAGAGTTGGTAAGAAATATATGGGTGATTGGAAAGATACTGAGTTTAAGCCTAATTATTTAATAAGTTCTGAAAAATCTCTTTTATTTGGTTTCCAAAATTTTGGAGATAACAATGAATATTATTATAATGAAATAAGTAAATCAAATAAAAAATATTTAATTTTGGATTTAAGTCATAACTGCGGTGGACAAGATACTTCATATAATTCTCTTATTGATGCTATCAATAAAATGAAACCAAAAGAAATCTTTATAATGATTAGTAATGACTCTGCTTCAATGGCAGAATATGCTGCTAGCTGGATTGAAAAAGCTACAAATATAAAAACAACTATTGTTGGTTATCCTTCTTGTGGCGCATGGAAATGTTGTGGAGAATATAAAACTTCTTATTTTGATAATTTTAATATTGAATATTCTTTATGTGGAGTTTTTTGGGAATATTATTGGGATATGTACAATATTCCATATCCAATTGAAGGTATTGGCGTTACTCCAGATATTTATGCAGAAACTTCTTTTGAGTCATTAGAAGTTATAAAACATCTTATCAATGATAATGAATTATCACTTCCTTATTAAAAAAATGAGGCTGCTTAATGCAGCCTCATTTTTATATTATAATCCACAAGGATTTGGTGGTGAAGTTACATCGCTTGTTTGACAATGTACCTGACAATATGTATTACATCCTGTATAACAGGTTGACGACCCTCCAAAAATTGACCATCGTCAAACCTAAAGATATGCCAAATAATTATAAAAAAGAAATCAAAAAAATAATGAAAATTTAAATAATTTTAGGGAGCGTAAGCTCCCATAAAAGTTTATTTTTCATAGTCCATATTAAACTCACATTCAAATGGCTCTATAAACCTATAATCATAATTGCTTATTATACCATGTGGAGCCGGTCTAACTCCATCATAAATAAGTTCAAGACTATGGTTTTTTATTACTTCTTTGAAGTTATAGTGTGATGTATGAAAGATCGACCTATAATTTTTATTTTGAGAATCCCATACATAAATAATCAGACCATCTTCTCCAAGAGTTATAAAATCAAAAAGATTAAAAAGGCCTGTATCATTTGGTGACACTATAGAATAAAAAAATCTACATCCATCACATTTACCGTTTTCATCAAAATGCCAAGTTTGAAACTTTAAATAAAGAGTTTCTGTGGAAGTATTATCTATTTTAATTGTAAAGTCTGTTCTTTCTGTTTTTGTACAATAAGTTGGATCCATAGAGTATACTTCATATACATAAGGTTCATAATCACTTTTATTTATGATTGTTTGATTAAAAAAATTTTCAACTAAATTTTCTTCAATTGAAATATCTTGAAAAGCATCTTCATTAAATTTTTTAGGTTTACTAGCACATCCGACAAATAAACTTAAAACTGAAAGAATAATAAAAATCTTTTTCATAGTATTCACCTCTCTATTAAGATTTACATATTTATTATAAGTAAGAAAAGAAAAAAGTTCAAAACAAATCATTAAAAGAGAACTATTTAATTACGTAAGGAGAAATATTGTGGTAAATCCAGGTTGACGACCCTCCAAAAATTGACCATCGTCATACATTATGATTTTGGTTTTCCATATTTATTGAACCATTTTCTTTCTGCTAATTCAACTTCTTGATCATTACAATCAATTGGTGAAATAAATTTGATGATTGAATTATCAATATTATATATAAGCTCGAGAGAATGGGTTCGATAAATTTCATTTATTTCTGTTTGTGATAGATAATTACTAGGCTCAGGATCAATATTATTAGACTGAAAATTAAAAAGAACATTGTTATTATCAATATCATAAATATTGAATAAATTTTCTTTTAGAGAAATGGCATTTGGAATTCTTATCTTTTTAGATTTATTTGCAGGAATCATGACGTCAAAACATCTAGTTCGTTGATTCCATGTGGCGTCTTCTGTGATAGTTGTTTCATATATTTCTGTTTCTTTTTTTCCTTCATCTGAGTTTTGAGGATATTGTGTAAAAAAACGTAATATTAATCTTAAATGAATTGTTTTATTTGTAGTATTTGTTATTAGAATGACATAGTCACTTTCTTGAATATGCAAATTTTCATTATATGAATAATTATAATTTCTTCTAATAAATTTATTTATATCTTCCATTGAAATGGAAGGATTATAAACAAACTCACTAATTTTATCATTAGTAAAATATTTGATTTGTTTTTCAACTTTCTTTTCTTCTTCATAAGTTTCAAAAGAAGTAGAAAAATCCTTAACTACTACTGGCTTACTAGCACAACCAACCAACAATCCAACAAACAAAATCAAAAAAATAATAAAAATCTTTTTCATAGCTATTACCTCTTATATAGATTATACTTTTATAAGGGGAAAAATTCAAAAATTAAATCAAAAATTCTTTTTCTATTATTTTTTTATAACAAAGAGGCATATCTTTTATAATCTCTTCAGGTTGACGACCCTCCAAAAATTGACCATCGTCAAACCAGTCTCGGAAAGTGATTTTCCGTTAAATTACATAGAAAATGACACTTTTATGGCAAATTCTATGTAATTTCATTCATTTACGGGCAAAAAACCTTCAAAAAGTAAGTAGAAACTGTATTCTTGGGGTTAAAACAGGGGTATTTTTGCCTTATATAAAGGAGTTTTTGTGAAAAATTACATAGAATTTGACACCTTATGGGCATTTTCTATGTAATTTGTGTGGAATTTACTTGTGAGAAGAATCATTTCTTGTGAGGAATACTGCAGCAGTTATTTGGATTGTGTTGTAGAAAAGAAAACACAGTTACACATATCGATTACTTTCATGAACAATAAAGATTGATACTATGAATCTGCAAATTTCTAAAATAACGCAAACAATTCCAAGGACAATATAAAAAACAGAGTTCTTTACAAGCAAATTAATTTCCAACAACACCCCAAAAGAAGGAATAAAAAACAACAGTCGAAAAAAGAATTGTACAAAGTAAATTTTATAGGCCACCAGCTTATTGCAGAAATATAAAATGCCAGTCGCAATAATGCTTAAAACAAGTATCACCTGCATATAAGGAATGACCTGAAAAAAAGAAGGTATGTCTTCTGCTATTTCAAGATTTTCAGCATGGCTTTTAAAAAATTTGATGATAATCATAATCATCGCATAAATATTACTAAATTCCAGAATTCCAAAAAAGATATTCCACTTTTTGTTTTGATTTACATCAATTTTTTCAGTGACTCCATCTTTAGGCGAAATATTCCAGGAAGGAACTAAACGTAACATAAACACACCTCTTATTTTAATATATTCCATAAATTATATAAGCACAACGGTGACTTTGGTTACTTTGAGGGTAACTTTAGATACTTTTAAATGATTCCTTCCTGAACCGCCCTGCTTAATATTTTTCACTTGCCGATTGGGGCAAAAATTATTATTTTTAAAGTATATATTTTAAAATCGAGGCTATACAAATGGCAAAACACGAATTTCAAACAGAAGTAAATCAACTTCTTAAATTAATTATTCATTCACTTTATTCTAACAAGGATATTTTCCTTCGCGAAATAGTTTCTAACGGTTCGGATGCGCTGGACAAGCTCAAATATCTTACAGTTTCTGATGACGCTTATAAGTCAATCAAGTTTGAACCACGCATTGATATTTCTTTTGACGAAAAAGACAGCGTTCTTACAGTTCAGGATTCCGGAATTGGTATGAACGAAGAAGATCTTACCAACAACCTGGGAACTATTGCCCGCTCCGGAACCAAGGCTTTTATGGAGGCCCTTACAACTGAGGCTGCTAAGGATTCGGCCCTCATTGGTCAGTTTGGTGTTGGATTTTATTCGGCATTTATGGCTGCTAAAAAGATTGATGTTTATACACGAAAGGCTGCAGGCGACGGAAAAATCTGGCACTGGTCGAGCGACGGTACAAACTCTTACGATATTGATGAAATTGCGGCAGATTCTGCTACTGCAAAAAAATATGGTTTTGATAAGGCTGAGCTCACCGGTTCTGCAATCGAAATGCATCTGAATGATGACAGCAAGGAGTTTGCTAGCCGTTGGAAGATTGAAGAGCTTATCAAACGCTACAGCGACCACATTGCATTCCCAATTTACCTTCACTACGAACAGAAAAAATATGATGACAAGGGTAACGTTACCGGAAGCGAAAATAAGGTTGACCAGGTAAACAGCGCGTCGGCACTCTGGAAGCGTCCTAAGAGCGAGCTCAAGCCGGAAGACTACAACGAGTTCTATAAAACAATCGGTCACGACGGACAGGATCCTCTGGACTACATTCATACTCACGCAGAAGGAACTCAGGAATATACAACTTTGTTCTACATTCCTCAGACTGCTCCTTTTGATATGTACCAGGCAGATTACAAGAGCGGCGTAAAGCTTTATGTAAAACGCGTATTCATTACAGATGATGACCGCGAGCTTTTGCCAAGCTATCTGCGCTTTGTACGTGGTATTATCGACAGCGAAGACTTACCATTGAACGTAAGCCGCGAAATCTTACAGCAGAACCGCATTCTTGATAACATCAGAACTTCTTCTGTAAAGAAGCTTCTCGGCGAGTTTAAGAAAATGGGTGAAGCTGCCGATGCCGCCAAAAAGACTGCCGAAGACAAGCGCACCGACGAAGAAAAGAAAGCTATTGAAAAATGGGCTAAGTTTGTAAAGGCCTTTAACCGCCCTATGAAGGAAGGTTTATACAGCGATTACGCAAACCGCGAAGAAATTGCCGAAATTGTACGCTTTAAGAGTACAGATGCCAGTGGAACAGGCGACGACAACTACACAAGCTTTGCAGCTTATGTTGAAAGAATGAAGCCTGAACAGAAGGCAATCTTCTACATCAGCGGAAGCGACGAAAAGAACCTTCGTGCCAACCCTCTTTTGAAGGCCTACACAGACAAAGGCTTTGAAGTTTTGATTATGGATGACGACATTGATGACATCGTTATTCCTGGCTTTGGCAAATACAAGGACTACGAGCTCAAGGCTGTAAACCGCAGCGGTGCCGACGAAGATCTTGTAGACAACAAAGAAGAAGCCAAAAAGAAGGAAGAAGAGTTCAAGCCTGTAACAGACAAAATCAAGAAGGCACTTGGTGACAAGGTTAAGGAAGTTAAGCTCAGTAAAACTTTGAGCGGCAACAACCCGTCTTGTATCGTTGTAGACGAAAACGACCCAAGCTACCAGATGATTCAGATGATGAAGGCTATGGGCCAGACCGGTCCGGAACTCAAGCCAATCCTTGAAGTAAACGGCGACCACCCTATTCTTGCCAAGATCAAAGACAGCGACGACGAAGCACTCATTGCAGATGTTTCTGAGGTTTTATTGAGTCAGGCCCTCTTAATTGCAGGCGTTGAACTCAAAGAACCGGCAGCGTTTGTTGAGCATTTGAATAATTTGTTGAGCAAATAATGTCGAACACTTGTTTTTACAAAGATGGATTAAACTTCTCTTGCCAGCGATGCTCGTTTTGCTGCGGGCATTCGCCGGGGTTTGTGTACCTTTCGCGAGCGGATTTGGAACGACTTTGTGAACATCTTAAAATGTCGGAACCGGATTTTATAAAAAAATATTGCCGCTGGGCCGACTACTATTATGGCAAACAGGTTCTGGCGTTACTGGAAAAACCAAATTATGACTGCATCTTCTGGGACAACGGCTGCACTGTTTACGAAGGCAGACCAAGCCAATGCCGCACTTATCCTTTCTGGGCATGGATTCTAAAAGATAAACAAACTTGGGACGAAGTTGCAACAGAATGCCCTGGCATGCGTGCCGCTAATGGACGCCACTGGACATTTGAAGAAATTGAAGCAGCACGCCAGGAATATATTCACAACACGCCGATTGAAAAAGACGATTCAAAATAGTTATAACTTCACCCTGAACAATCCGTGATGATTACAGTAATATAAAATTTCTCTTGTACCACTTATTTTTAATCTGGTCTGTGCATCCTGCTCGGGGTAAAGCTTTTTAATTTCAAAGCCATCTGTCCGTACTGCTGCAACAAAAGAAATATAATGCATACGAGTCATTTCGTGAGGAATTGTAATATAATATTCATCTTCAACTTTCTCGATTGTTGCAAGATGCACATTATCATTTTCCTGCGGCTCTTCTGCTTCCAGTTCCGGCAGCGTAATTCCACAGCAGCTTACAACTGCTTCACCTGTACTTTGAATTATATTTCCGCAAACAGGACAAACATAAAGCTTAATCTTTGTCATATTTGCAACACGGTTTGTATTTACAACATCCTGCCCCGAAAGTAATTCAATTACAGAAACACCAAGCGCTTTTGCAAGCGGTTCAATAAGTGAAACATCAGGATAACCTCTTCCTGTTTCCCATTTCGAAATTGCTTTATCTGTAACGAATATTTTTTCGGCAAGCTCTGCCTGCGTCATTTTTCTTTGTTCACGCAAACGTTTAATCATTGCGCCGGTTATGTATTGGTTTGTCATATAAATGCCTCCATTTTTCGCAGCTGCATTTACACAATACAACCTCAAGGCAAACAATACAACCTACGCTTTGTAGAGTTATTTTTTCATTGCTTCACGTCGCGCTGCATCTACTGCAATCCATTCTTCAAGCGACAAAGGTTTATAATCGCTGAACATACAGAAGCAGTTTATCATCTGGCATGGAATGGGACCTGTAACACCTTTGGCATTTGTTACAACTGTGCGGCGGGTGATTTCCTGAAATTCATTTACGAGTTTTTCATCGGGACTGTTGTGAACGTGACCATAGAGCATGTAGGTTTTAGGCTGGTTGTTTGTGTCGCGCGTATGCTGGTGGTTATAACAGAAGGTTGGATAATGACTTAATATAACATTTTTTCCGTGGTCTTCAATTTCGGCATATGGTTTAATCCATTCAAAACGGTCAAAATCTACGCCATCTTTGTTGAGCCAATCCTTGTCGTGATTTCCTTCAATCAAACAAATCTTTCCGTTGAGCTTTCGCAAAATGGCGTTTACTTCATGCGGTCTTTTACTGCCAATAAAGTCCCCGATTACAATTACAATGTCGCCGCCCTGAACCTTAGAGTTCCACTGAGAAATCATGTAGCTGTTCATTGCTTCTGCAGACTCAAAGCCCCGCATATCGAGCGAGGTATTGAGCTGGCTGTGATAAAAATGTAAGTCTGAAATGTAGAGTTTCATTAATTAGCCATTGTCTTAATTTCTTTGTCGTAAACAGGCTTAAGCAAAATCAAAGAAACAACAAGAGAAAGAGCTTCGGCAATAAGGAATGACCACCAGATGTTGTCAATCTTTCCTGTGAGCGACAAAAGCCATGCAGCAGGAAGAAGGAAAATCAACTGACGCACAAAGCTTATAACCATTGACTGAATACCTTTTCCAAGAGCCTGGAATACAGAACCAAGAATGATACAGAATGCAGCAACCGGGAAGTGAATGGCAATAATACGCAGGGCCGGAATACCAATCTTAAGCATTTCATCAGAAGCGGCAAACAAAGCAAGCAGCTGAGCCGGGAACAATTCAAATATAAGAACGCCGACAATCATAATTGCGCAGGCTGCAAAACAGCTGAGGAAAATTGTTCTTGTAATACGCTTGCGGTTGCGGGCTCCGTAGTTATAGGCAACAATAGGAACAGAACCATTATTCAAACCAAATACAGGCATGAATACAAAGCTCTGAAGCTTAAAGTAAACACCGTAAACTGCAATTGCTGTTGTTGTGAATGAACCAAGAATGATATTCAGGAAGTAAACCAGAATTGATCCGATAGACATCACGATAATCGAAGGAACACCAACTGCGTAAATCTTTCCGATAATCTGTCCGTTAGGCTTGAGTCCCTTGAACGAAAGATGAATCTCCTTGTTCTTGCGTACATTCAAAATAAGCGAAACAGTCATAGCCGCAAATTGACCAAGAACTGTTGCTACAGCCGCACCGGCAATTCCCATAGCAGGAAATCCGAGTAGACCAAAAATCAAGATTGGATCAAACACAAGATTGAATGCAGTACCGGTAAGCTGCGAAACCATAGAAAGGCCTGTCTTACCTGTAGAAATCAAAAGGCGCTCAAAAGTAATCGCTCCAAAAACTCCGGCACAGGCAACAAGACAAATGCGCATGTAAGTAACGCCGTATTCAATAATTTCTGCATTATCAGTCTGGCTTTCAAAATAAGGACGTGGAACAAAGAATCCAACAATCATAAAAATAATAAAGCCGCAGATTGCAAGGAGCACACCATTATTTGCAACCTTATCTACTTCTTCAAAATTCTTTTCTCCAAGACGGCGCGAAAGCAAAGAGTTAATACCAACAGCTGTTCCAAGTGCAACCGAGAACATAAGGTTCTGAATTGGAAAAGCAATGGAAACTGCAGTAAGCGCATTCTCCGAAATACGTGCAACAAAGATACTGTCAACGATATTGTAAAGCGACTGCACGAACATTGAAATCATCATTGGCAGCGACATAGAAATCAAAAGCTTGCCAATAGGCATGTACCCCATTTTGTTTTCTGCTCTAGGGCTATTGTTCTGTTCATTCAAATCTGACATAATAGATAATAATATCAAAATAAGAAAATTAGGGGAATAGGAGAGAAAACTATGAAAAAGTTTTTATTTGTTTTACTTCCGTTACTTTTATTGGGCTGCGCTTCAAATGCAAAAGCAGAAAAAAGCAGTAAATCACAAAGCAATTATAATCACTTCTGGGAATTGTGGAATAACGACAAAGCCGAAGAAGCCGAAGCATTCCTTGAACAGTGGCAGCTGGAAGATGAAAAAGATCCTGAATTATATGTATGCTATTTTAATATGTATATAGACAAGGCCTCTTTTGAGCAGATGCATGTTGAATCATTCTTGCCTGATGGTTATCAGGGTAAATATATGACTGCGAAGAACGATGAAGGCGACAGTATTTACATCTATTCTATAATTGAATACGACGATGAAAATTCGCAGCTTGCATTTGATTATCTTAATAAAGGAATTTCGTATAATCCAAAACGCCTTGATATGTATTTTGGAAAAGCACAATTCTATTTTATGCGCGGTGAATATGACAAGCAGGCAGAAGTAATCAAAACAACTTTTGAACTCAACAAAAAATATGCAGATTCCTGGTTGTGGTCATTTAATGAGTCTGCAAAAGAAAAGCGCATCGGCTTCCCGGAAAGCATCCATGAATATTTTGTAAAATGGTACAACACAAGAGACCCTGCTGCATACCCATACATGATGGAAATTTCAAAGCTTTATACAAAGGAATATCCAAAAGATGTTATTGCATATAATGATGCCGGAATTTCTGCCTTGCTCCTGAATGATCTTGTAGCAGCCCGAACATATTTTGAACGCGGCTACGAGCTTGATCCTTCAGACATGATTCTTTTGAGCAACATAGCCCGAATCAACTACAATCTTGGAGACACCGCTGCAGCTAAAAAATACTACGAAATTATGGCTGCCTCTGACGATCCGGAATACAGTAATTACGCTAAAGATATTCTTAAAGAGTATTTTTAGTAGACCTGATTGGCTTATTAACGATTGACCCCTAGACAAAATAAAAAAAATTTATAAAATATTATCAATTTTTTCACCGTTTTTGAAAATTCTGTGTTATACTATATATATAGAGAAATTTCTATTTATTTAAAACAAGTTTAGGAGTTATTGTGAACAAGCACGATTTTCCCCAGATTCATTTTTATGATCAGGATTTTGTAGATATTTATAATAAAACCTGGTCCTGGGTTTCAGCTTTCTGGACTGATCCTGCTACAGGAGAACAGTCAAACGACGGATTATTTATTTATCCCGAAAATGGAAAGATGATAATAAACCAGTTTGAATCTATTTTTTCTTCATTCTTTCTCGTTTACTCTAACAGGAATTTTGATGCCTGCAATAATCTGGATTATTTTTATGCACGCCAGGAAGCAGACGGTGCAATCCGCAATAGATATGATGTTTCTACAAACGAACCGGTTGTAGATAAAAAGAATCCGAACGGTCTTGATCTGCCTCTTTTTGCATGGGCCGAATATAACCTTTACCACAAGTCTGCAAACAAGCGACGAATCAAAGAGGTTATGCCTACCCTTCTTAAATACATGGCCTGGATTGATGCAAATTTCAAAAAAGACAACGGTTTGTATGCAGTTCCGGCAGCAGCAAGCGGTATGTCAAACTCTCCACGCAAAGACGCCGTTTATCCTGTAGACTTTAATGCCTGTATGGCAATTAACGCATCATATATGTCGGCACTGGGTGATATTTTGAACGACAAAGATTTGAGTTTCCAGTACCGCAAGATGTATTTCTCTATTAAAACCAGAATAAACTCCCTCATGTGGGATAGTGATACAAACTTCTACTACGATCTGGACAAGGGTCAGAACCGTCTTAAAACAAAGACAATCGCCGGTTTCTGGCCAATGCTTGCAGAAATTCCAAACGCAGACAAAGCAGAAGAGCTTGTTAATCACTTGAATGATCCTGATTCATTTGGTACAGATCATCCTTTCCCTTCACTGAGTGCAGATGACCCTAACTTCCGCGAAGATGGAAACGGCTACTGTGGTAGTGTTTTCCCTGCCTTTAACTTTATGGTTATAAAGGGTCTTGAAAAATACGGAAAGTATGAGCTTGCCCGTGAATGTGCAATCCGCCACCTTTATTATGTACTCGACGGACTTATGCCAAACGATTCAAAACAAGCCGGTGACCTTTGGGAAGCATATCTTCCTACAAAAGAAGGAAAGGCTGTTCTTAAAGGCAAACCAAACTTCCCACGCAAACGCTACATTCTTACAGCAGGACTTTCTACAATCGCCTTGATGATTGAAAACATAATCGGACTTTCTATAAGCCTTCCACGCAAGACTGTAGACTGGATTATTCCGAACCTTGAAATCATGGGTATTGAAAAGCTTTCTCTTAAACGAAACCTCATCACAATTTTGAGCAACAAGAGCGACCGTGGCTGGGGCATTCAGATGGAAAGCGAAAAGCTCTATTACTTTACAATCAATATCCTGGACCAGAAGAAAAAGACTTTGCCTATTCCGTCGGGCAAATGCTCTATGCTTATAGACAAGCTATAGTCAGCAGGAGATTTTTATGGCGACCCCTGAATCTGTCATTGAAATCGGTTCGACTGGGGTGCGTCTCCTGGTTGCCGAATTCACACAGGAAAGAAAACAGAATGTCCTCGACCGCTCCGATGTGCCTTTATCTATTGGTAAAGACACTATCACTACAGGACAGATTTCTCAGGAAACACAGGGTCTGCTTATTCAAACGCTTTTGCGCTACAAGGAGCAGCTTGCCGGTTGGGGAATAACTCCTGCCGAAACTACCTGCTTTGCAACAAGTACCTTCCGCGATGCAAAGAACAGCGACCCTGTTATGGACCGTATCCGCGTACAGACAGGCTTTAGAATTCAGATTGTAGATGGTGTAGAAGAAAACAAGCTCATGTACCTTGCTGTAACCGAAGCAATAAAAGATCAGCCGATTGATTTCAAAACTGAAGATACAATGATTCTTGTTGTTGGCGGAAGCACCACCGAAATGATGATGATTTCTAACGGCAAAATGGCGGGGGTTCATTCGCTGCGTCTTGGAACTGTTCGTATTGAGCAGCAGATGAAAAATCTTACAACCTCTTATGATGATATTCAGCGCTATATTGAAGAGTCTATAAACAACACAAAGGGTTCGCTCGAAAGTGAAATTGATCTTTCAAAGGTAAAACAGTTTATTGCAGTTGGACAGGATTTGACTATGACAGCGCTACTTATTGGTAAGCCTGTTTCTACTTTTCTATGGTCTATTGAACGCGATGCTTTTGATGCCTTTGTTCAGGATATTCAGGAATACTCTGTTGATGAATGTGTTGCCCGCTTTAAGATTCCTTATGCAGAAGCAGAAACACTCCAGACAAGTCTTTTAATTTACAACCTGTTCATTCACCTTACAAAAGTTCAGACAATTCTTGTACCCGAAACAAATATCCGTAATGGAATTCTGCTCAGCCAGATTTCTACAGAAAATGAAGAACTCCAGAAGGAATTCGACATGCAGATTACTGCTTCTGCACGAAACCTTTTACGAAAATATCACGGGGACGAAAGCCACGCAGAATGTGTACGAATGATTGCAACAAAGATTTACGATGCCCTCAAAAATGAAATTGCTCTTGATGAACACGCGCGAACACTTCTTGAAACTGCTGCAATTCTGCACGATATCGGGGCGTTCATACGCTACGACAATCATAATATTCATTCAAGTTATATAATCCGTAATTCAGAGATTTTTGGTCTTTCGCGTAAGGATAATACAATTGTTTCTGAAATTGCAAAATATCATAAAGGTAGTTCTGTTCCTCAGGATGAAGACAGCTTTCTGATGCTGCCTCGTTCTGACCGAATGACTATTTTGAAATTAACTGCCATTCTTCGAATTGCCGATGCCATGGACCGCGGACATATCCAGAAGTTCAACGACTTTAGCATAAAGTTTCAGGAAAATACCATGTACCTGCAAACAAAAAAATCAAAGAATACCGTTCTTGAAAAAATTGCTATGAGCGAAAAATCCGGCATGTTCGAAAGCATTTTTGGTTATAAGGTAATTTTGTTATAAAGTGAGTTTTTATGAGTGAAAATATTTTTTTTAACCGCGAACTGTCGTGGCTGGAGTTTAATGCACGCGTACTCAAACAGGGGCTCAGGAAGGAGCTGCCACTCCTGGAGCGACTTCAGTTTCTTTCAATTGTTTCTTCTAACTTTGATGAGTTTTTTCAGGTGCGTGTTGCAGCAACAAAAAGAATGCTCGAATCAAATCCCGATTTTGTTGATGCTTCGGGGCTTACACCAAAAATGGTGCTTTCAAGCATTAGTGCACGCGCCCACCAGATAATCCGCCAGCAGCAGGAATGCCTTATAAATGATTTATTGCCTGCCCTGGCCAAAGAAGGTCTTGTTTATGTAAAACCTGATCAGTATACTCCGCAGCAAACTGAATATTTGCAGAAGCTTTTCCGTTCAGAAATATTTCCGCTTTTGACACCACTTCGAACAGACACAGAACCTTTTCCTCATATAAAAAATCTTGACATATATGCAGGCTTCCTTCTTAAGCCTATTGCCGGAATTAAAACAACCTCTGAAATTTTTAAGGGTGATGACGACCAGCCGCGAATTGCTTTTGTAGAAATTCCAAACGGCATTTCGAAGCTGTACTGGCTTCCGACAGATGGAAAAGTAAAGGCCCGTCAGTTTGCAATGATTGATGATATTATTACCTTCTGCGGAACTCAGCTGTTCCCGGGCTTTGAAGTTGAAGAAACACTTGTATTTAAAGTTGCCCGCGATGCCGACTTTGCCGTTGATGAAGATTCCGGTTCAAACTTTATTCATGCAATGGAAGATGTTTTGATTCAGCGAAAATCTTCATTCCCTGTTCAAATGCAGTGCAACGGAACTTCAAAAACACTTCGCGATTTTCTTATGCAGCATCTGGAGCTTACAGAAGAAGATGTTTACAAAACAGAAGGAATGCTTGACCCAAGCGGGCTTCTTGAACTTCGCGATGCCGACGAAACAGGCCGCCTTAGTTTTGAAGAATGGGAACACTTTTACCCTGTAGATCTTCCCGAAGATGAACCTTACTGGGACACACTTAAGCTTCATGACAAGATTCTTCATGTACCGTATGAATCTTATGAACCGGTTGTAAAATTCTTAAACGACGCCGCAGATGATGATAACGTTCTTGCAATAAAAATGACCTTATACCGCACAGGCCGAAATTCCCCGATTATTGATGCACTTGAACGGGCAGCACAACGTGGAAAACAGGTAGTTGTTCTTGTAGAGCTTAAGGCACGCTTTGACGAAGAGCGCAACATTGCCTGGGCCAACGAGCTTGAACAGGCAGGCGTTACTGTTATATATGGTCTTGTTAATCTTAAAGTTCACGCAAAAGTTTTAATGGTAATCCGCCGTGAGTCAGATACAATCCGCCGATACGTTCACCTTGCAACAGGAAACTACAATACTAAAACAGCAAAATTGTATTCTGATATTTCGTTGTTCACAGCAAATCAGGAAATTGCAAACGACGTTTCTCTGTTCTTTAATCTTGTAACCGGATATTCTACACTGCAGAACATGAAGCATCTGGGAATGGCACCTGTTACCTTGAAAGACAGAATCCTGAACATGATTCAACGTGAAATTGAACGAAGCACTCCTGAACAGCCGGGTCTTATTATTGCAAAAATGAACAGTCTTACTCACGAAGAAGTAATTAATGCTTTGTATAAGGCAAGTCAGGCTGGTGTAAAGGTTATGCTTAATGTACGCGGAATCTGTATGCTTGTTCCTGGAGTAAAAGGATTAAGTGAAAACATAAGCGTAGTTTCTATTGTAGACCGCTACCTTGAGCACGCACGAATCTTCTATTTCCAGAATGCAGGAACTCCGGAACTTTACTGTTCAAGTGCAGACTGGATGAGCCGAAACCTTGACCGCCGTATTGAACTTATGTTCCCGATTCTTGATAAAACTGCATTCCGTCAGGTAAAGTCATGGCTTGATATGTATTTTGAAGACAACACAAATGCCGAAATACTTCTACCAAACGGAAGCTGGGAGCCAATAGACGCAAAACGTTCTTCAAAGATTCGTGCCCAGAAAATGCTTTACGAGCACTATAAATATCAGAACGAAACAAACCAAAAAGCCCGCAAAAACACCCAGGAATTTGAGGTTAGGCGAAAGTAGATTGCCGCGCTACGCTCGCAATGACAAGATCCACACCATAGCCAAGTCAGGCCACATAGCAACATCGCGGTATCTGGCGGCCTGTTCTTCCGGGGTTTCCGGAGAAGTTGGTGGCGGTGGAGCATCATCAGCAAACTGTGCTTCTAATTCTGAGCGGCGCTGGTCGCTTACATTTACGCCCTTACCTTCTTTTACAGCTTTTACTGCGCGGTTTACCTGTTCCATTGTGTAGGGCTCACCAAAGTCTCCTTTAAAAAAGTCTACGCTTGCTACACTAAGCCCGTGAAAACCCTGAGGGAAAACATAATGGGCATAAGGGACTCCCTTTTCTTTGAGGGCAGCGGCAAAAAGATAGGAATTTTCTACAGGAACAAGGTTGTCATCGCGGGTCTGCCAGATAAAACAGGGAGGAGTGTCTGCCTTTACATTCTTTTCCAAAGAAAAATAATCCATTTCTTCTGCCGGAGCATTCTGACCAAGCAGTGCCCAGACTGAATAAATATGTGTAAACTCGCCGGTTGTGATTACAGGATAATTCAAGATGACTCCATCCGGGCGGGCAGAAATATCTTTGTATTTAGGATTAGAGTCCGGGACATCGTCAAAATGAACGGCAAGAGAAGCACAGACATGGCCGCCAGCAGATCCACCGTTGATGATAAGTTTATTTGTGAGGGAATAATCTTTTGCCCGGCTTCTTACAAAACGTACGGCTCGGGCAATATCATTAAGCGGCTGCTTTTTAAGAGGAACGGACATTGTAATATCTGTTGTATAAGTGAGGACAAAAGCATTAAGGCCGCGTTCATAAAAAGTTTTTGCAACAATTTCGGCTTCGGGCGGAACGACCATACAGTAGCCGCCGCCAGGAACAATAATAATGCCGTCACGGGCTTTGTCGTCTTCGTCGTGAAGATATGCGTGAATATTCGGTTCAAAGCCATAGGCAGCCGCATAAGTATATTCGCCTGTCTCCCAGATTTTTTCGATTAGTGTTTTCATATTGTTACGTCTCCTTGTCGCAGGACTTTTATTGTTCCATCAGTAATACTTACAATTGTCGAAGGCTTTGCCCCTTTTTTGTCACCGTCTTTCACAATAAGGTCTACCTCTCCGGCAAACTCTTTTATTATAGCTTCCTCGTTGTCTAAAACGGGCTGACCGGAACGATTTACGCTGGTGCTATAAATTGGTTCTCCACAGGCTGCAATCACTTGTCTGAGCCATTGGTCACCGGGACAGCGGAAAGCTGTGGTACCACCTGATTTATTGTTCACAATAATTGTAAGTGCACCAGGCCATTTTTGCAGAAGGTCTGCAGGCACTGTATCATTTGTGTAAAGCTGTAAATCTTCAGGTCGGGCAATAAGCTGTATCATAGGTTTTGTTTCTGCGCGGCCTTTTATTGCACGGATGCGGTCGTCGGGACCCTTCAACAGGCTCAGGGACCCCGTTATCCCGCTAAACCCATACACCGTGTCCGTAGGAATTATTACAACCCCACCTTTTTTTAATACCTGAACTGTACGCTCAAGAGAATCCTGGGCACTCTTTGAAACAATTTTCATATAAGGATTATCCTGAGCCTTTTCTTCGCTTGCAAGACTCCAGACCTTCCCGTCGTAGTTATAAATTGTTTCTTCACAGTTGCCCTTGAGTCCCTGACCCCAGTAATTTTCAAGACCACGATTTTCTATAACTGTCATAAGGGCTGCAAGAATGGCTCCATGGGCAACTACCATAACTCTGGCAGAAGGATTTTCCTTATAAAGTGGCTCCAGCACTGTGTGAATAAATTTTTCACTGCGCTCCATTCCGGATGTAAATGTTTCACCCCCTTTTGGAGGCTGGTATTTTGCAGGTTCTTTAAAAAAGTATTTGCGTGGTTGGTCGGTATTCATCCATTCGTCAAAAGGTACACCTTCCATTTCGCCAAAGCTAATTTCGGTAAGGAGTTCATTTTTTCGGGGTTCCTGAGCTTGTCGAAGGGCCGCCCCAGCAACAATACACGCCGTCTCATATGCCCTGCTCAAAGGTGAAGAAAAAACTGCATCAAAATGAATGCCCTTCAAACGTTCACCAAGTTTTACAGCAGCAGCACGGCCTTCTTCATTAAGCGGAATATCCTGAGCCCCCTGAAAGCGACATTCTTTGTTCCAGTCTGTTTTTCCATGACGGATAATATATACTTCCATAAATGTTTCTAAAACCTCAGTCTTCTTAAATATGTAATCCTGCTCACAACAAAGTTTGTAATTTCATTTGTCGGATATACCTGGAAGCGAATAACTGCATCTCCTGTCTGCTTTGTAATGCCAAGTGTGCGACCAATTACTTTAAAATATTCATTTTCGTTGTCGAATTGCGGCAGCGTAATTTCCATCATATCATTTTCTTTCAGGCCTGCTTCAAAAAGATGAAGCTTTCCGCTAAAGTCCATTCCGTCTGCTTCCAAAATTTCAAGCCGAACCGAAGTATTTGCAAGCTGCTCCTTTGTAAGAATAAGCCTGTTACGGATTCTGTTTTCAAGAATCTCCCGCTGATTTTTTGTAAGCTCCAGTTTTTTAAGTTCGGCCTTAAGTGAATTCAAAAGCTGTCCTGCATCATGAAAATTAATTGTCTGATGTCCTTCGTCTATTACATTCTCAAGCGGCCTTCCTCCAGTCAACACAGGGAAATCAAGTTTTTCTCCATCAGTAAAAGAATCTTTTACACGGCCCATAAAATCAAGTCCGCTTTCTTCTACAAAATCATTTATGTCTGCTTCGAGCGGAATGTCTAAAAGGTAAATTCCTTCTGCAAGAGTTTCTTTTATATGACAATTGATTTTTGGATTTTTTTCTACAATGCCAATATTCTTTTTTGCAACCTTGAGCACATAGCCCTTATAAAGCATTGCCGAGCTGTAAGCTTCATACCATTCACTTATAGAAATCTTTAAGTTCTGAGGTAAATCATAATCAGTATACTTTTGTAGTTCTTCACAGATTTTTTCTACATTCCAGCCCTTGTCAAAAGCAATCGAAACTGAATGACGAGAAATCTCATATTCTGTAACAACTCCAAAGCTTTTAATTTCAAGGAATTCTGTAAGCGGCAAGAGCTCCTTTAAAGAAAGCCCTGGCATTATGCTTACAGTAAATGTTGAATCAATGTTTATATTTTTTGTCTGATTGTGATTGCTTTCAAAAATGTGATTGCAGGAAAAAACTTCGTTACCTTTATCATCCTTACCTGATTTTTGTAAAAGGCCAAGTTCTACAGCAGAATCAAGCATGCGCTCTACAAGGGAGCCTGCCTGCTCCGGCAAGATTGCATTTTCATTTCTGGCTGCCTCAAGCATACGACTGAATCTTGATTTTGAAGAAGACTTTACACTTTCTGATTTTCTGTTACCAACAAGGAATCCAATGCGCACCAGATTTGCAAGAGTATAACTATCGCTTCCAACCGAGCTTAATGTATCAAGCAAAAGCTGTGCTTCTTTTTTAAGGCCTTCCCGACTGAATCTTGAACACGAAGCAGCACAAAGAAGCGCATATTGTTTTTGTGGTTCCAGCGCTGCAAAAAGCTCAAAGCGTTTTTTATCAATTTCATAAGTTTTTGTACCTTCGCGAACAAGATTTAAATTAATAAATGCAATAAGAATTAACTGAACTGCTTTTTCATGTCCTGGAAAAACTGATTTAATTTTTGCAAGCGAATTCTTTTTTACTTCGCCGTCCATTTTGCAGGCACAGCCTTTTGTGTTTATAAAAGAAATAAAAGCCGAAAGAAAATCAGGCGAAATTGTAAATACATCATCAATTGATTTTTGCGCAGGCTCGGAAGGTCGTACAATATTTGAAAGATTTATATATTTACTAAGACGGTCACAGATAAAAGGATTTATTTTTAAAAATTTTTTTGTTCCCAGCTCATCTGCTTTTTCGTAAACCAGCAGACGCGCCATAAGGTTTGAAAGTTCTGCAAAAAGCTCGGCCATTGTATACTGACCACTAAAAAACTGAACAAGAGTTTCCTGCGTTGCATTTGGAATAAACCAGAGAACCGTAAGAACTTCAATATCAAATTCATCGATAAGTGAAATTATATTCTGTGCATTAGTTTCATTTTTCACAAAGCCTGCAAGCTGCTGAATAAGGCGCTGCTTGTTATAAGGAGTTTCTACCTCGCCAAGGTAAAGCCGCACCATTTCAAAAAACTTGCTGTCAGAAAGAGAAGAAATGCTTTGCCCCCAGGCAACTATATCTGCCGGTAAAGTGTTATCTGTTTGCATTATAACTCTTCCCCTTGTGCGTAGCGGACAATTCTATAGGAGTAACCCTGCTCTGCCAGGAACTTCTGACGATTCGAACTGAATTCTTCTTCTACGGTATTGCGTGTAATAAGTGTAAAGAAGCGTGATGTTCTTTCTTTTGGCCGAAGGATTCTTCCAAGACGCTGTGCTTCTTCCTGTCGGCTTCCAAAAGTTCCGCTCACCTGAATTGCAATAGAAGCATCAGGCAAATCTATTGCAAAATTTGCAACCTTAGATACGACCAGCACACGAATTTTTCCCTGCCGGAATTCTCCGTAGATTCTGTCGCGTTCGGCAGTTGGAGTTTTTCCTGTAATGATTGGAGCATTAAGTTCCCGGGCTATCTGATCCAGCTGCTCCAGGTACTGCCCTATTACAAGAATTTTATCTTCGCTGTATTTATTAATTATCTGACTAACGAGCGGTAGTTTATCTGGATTCTGACTTGCTATCTTATGCTTTTCGCGCGCCCCGGCAACTGCATAATCTATTTCTTTGTAATCCGGTAAATCTATACGAACTTCAATACATTCAGCACTGGCAATCCATTTATCCCGTTCAAGTTCTTTCCACGGAACATCATAGCGCTTTGGTCCAACAAGACTGAACACATATCCTTCGCAGCCATCTTCGCGGACTAAAGTTGCAGTAAGACCAACACGACGCACAGCCTGAAGCTCTGCAACAACACGGAAAACCGGAGCCGGCAGCATGTGAACTTCGTCGTAAATAATAAGTCCCCAAGGACGTTCATGGAAAAGTGAAAAATGAGGGAAAGGCCCTTCTTTGTCAGGCCGCCAGGTAAGCACCTGATACGTTGCAATTGTTACAGGTTTTATGTCTTTACTTTCGCCAGTGTATTCGGATATGTCATCTTTTGTAAGATTTGTTTTATCGAGCAGTTCGTCTATCCACTGGTGAACCGCACTGATATTTGTAGTGATTATAAGAGTGCTTGTCTTGAGCATGTCCATAATCTGCATGCCCACAATTGTTTTACCGGAGCCACATGGCAAAACGATTGTACCAAAGCCTGTGCCCGGGCCCTTGTCGCCCACCAGAGCTTTTGCAGCAGAAGTCTGATAATCGCGGATTTCTAAAGTCTTACCAGCAGCTGTTGTCTGCCTTAAATTAAAATCAAGAGGCTCTCCATCCGTAAGGGCAACCTGGTCCTTTACAGGCCACCCCGCCTCCAAAAGCAGCTGCTTTATAGTTCCGCGGTCAGTCAGTTTGATAATATAGGAGTACTGGGGTCCCTGAGCCTGTCGAAGGGCGGTAGTTGTTGGATTCAGATACTTCTTCACCGCCCCATTAGCCCCAATTTCTTTATAAATAGCCTCAGTAGCAGCTACAAGAAGCAGGTCTTCCCCTTCTTCGCAGGGTTCAAGCGTGATTTTTCCAAACCTGCTGCAAACTTCTTTTATCCATGCAACAACACCTTGAGGCACATCATAACGGGCATATTTTTCAAGCACACCAACCGCATCATCTGCAGAAAATCCCGCACTAGCCGCGTTCCAAAGCGAAAGAGGAGTCAATTTATAAGTATGTAAATGCTCAGGCGACTTTTCCAGCTCCGCAAAAGGAATAAGCGCATTCCTGCACTCCTCCGCCAGCGCCGCATGCACATCCAAAAGAAGAGACCTGTCACCTTGAACAATCAACGGGTTTTCGTAATTCATCGTAACGGTACATTATACCAAAAATCGCAACTATGAACAATGTAAATGGAAAAAGTTGTCTGCTTTTGTTTGATTGCATAAAAAAAGCCGCACATTTTCATGTACGGCTTTATGCTTAATTGCGATTATTTGCTATTAGTCGCTGTCTTCGTGTTCAAAAGAAGGCTCTTCTGCAGCATTTGCTGCTTCGGCTTCTTCTTCGAGGCGGCGGCGTTCAAGAATCTCGTTCATTTGAACATCCAAGTCTGTGGCAGATTCGTCAAAGAGCTTGATATCTTTGTAATTCTTGATACCTGTACCGGCAGGAATCATGTGACCGATTGCAACGTTTTCCTTAATACCGTGGAGGCCATCTGTTGCTCCGGAAATTGCAGCGTTTGTAAGAACGCGTGTTGTTTCCTGGAACGAAGCAGCAGAAATAAATGAGTCTACATTCAACGAAGCCTTTGTAATACCCTGGAACATTGGGCGACCGATTGCCGGCTGTCCACCTTCGGCTATTACACGGTTATTTTCTTCGTGGAACTTGTACTTATCAACCTGCTGACCAAAGATGAATCTTGTATCACCTACGGCAACGATTTCTACCTTGCGGAGCATCTGGCGTACGATAATACCAATATGCTTATCGTTGATATCTACACCCTGAGCGCGGTATACGGCCTGGATTTCGTCCATAAGATAATTCTGCAAAGCGTTTTCACCAAGAATTGCAAGAACATCCTGTGGGTTTGGAGAACCTGCACAAAGCTGCTCACCGGCTTCTACCTTATCGCCATCACGCACAATCATACGCTTGGTCATTGGTACATAGTGTGTAAACTTCTTGTTGTATTCATCTTCGATTGTAATTACACGCTTACCTTTTGTAATACCGGCAAATTTAACGGTACCAGAAATCTGTGCGAGTACACAAGGATTCTTTGGCTTACGTGCTTCGAACAATTCAGATACACGTGGAAGACCACCAGTAATATCCTGTGACTTAACAGCTTCCTTAGGAATCTTGGCAAGCATAACACCGGCTGCAATCTTCTTCTTATCGTCTACAAGCAGAGTAGCACCGGCTGGAAGATAGTATGTACCTCTTTCGTTTCCGGCTTCATCTGTAATAAGAATACGAGGCTGTTTAACATCAAGGTGAAGATCTGTAATAACACGTTCTGTAGCACCAGTATCCATGTCTACACGTTCATCAAGAGTTGAACCTACTATGATATCTTCGAAGTGAATGTATCCGTCGCTTTCGGCAATAATTGGATCAATGAACTGTTCAAATTCACCAATTGGTTCACCCTTCTTAATAATATCTCCAGCCTTAACATTGAGCTTAGAACCGTTTGCAATTTCAATCTTCTGTTCTTTGCTTGTAAGGTACATCTTCTTGCCTATGATAACAACTTTACCCTGAACAGTTGATGTAACTTCCTTGCCTTTGTGAGAAAGAATTGGTTTTCCTCGTTCTACACTCATTCCGTCTTCTACTAAAAGTTCATCGTCCTTGCTGATGTCAACTTCATCAAGAATGCGGATAACTGTCATGTAACCCTTACGTGTGAACAACCATGTTTTACCTCTGTTTGTTTCTACGTGAGTTCCCTGAACATCCTTCAAGATTGCATTGAACTTAAGTACGATGTTGTTATCTTCTGTAGACATTTCGGCAGTACCACCAGAGTGGAAGGTACGAAGTGTAAGCTGTGTACCTGGCTGACCGATTGACTGAGCAGCGATAATACCAACTGCTTCACCAATTTCTACAATCTTATTGCGTGCAAGGTTCTTACCGTAACACTTAACACAAATTCCGTGCTTAGCTTCACAGGTAAGTACAGTGCGGAGTTTAACCTTTTCTACACCGGCTTCTTCAATCTTCTTAGCCATGTCATCATCAATGTATTCGTTTACATCGCAGATGAGTTCGCCTGTGATTGGATGAACAACTCGTTCAATTGTAAAGTGTCCTACAATTCTTTCGTGCAATGGAACTTTGATATCATCGCCTTCCTTGATTGCTGCATAGTCAATACCGTTGATTGTAGAACAGTCTTCTTCGTTGATTACTACATCCTGTGCAACATCAACAAGACGACGTGTCATGTAACCGGCATCGGCTGTCTTAAGAGCAGTATCCGAAAGACCCTTACGAGAAGCGTTTGTAGAAATAAAGTATTCGATAACCGAAAGTCCTTCATAGAAGTTAGACTTAATAGGAAGTTCAATAATTTCACCATTAGGCTTAGTCATCAAACCACGCATTGCGGCAAGCTGAGAAATCTGACCACGAGAACCTCGGGCACCAGAAGTAGCCATCATGTAGATTGTATTGAATCCGTCCTTGTCTTTAGCAAGGTTATCCATCATTATCTTTGTGAGTTCGTCGTTTGTACGAGCCCAGATGTTACATACACTGTTATAGCGTTCGTCTGCAGTTGTACGTCCGTGGCTGTAGTCGTAAACAATCTTTTCAACTTTCTTGTTTGCTTCTTCAACCATCTTTGTCTTTTCAGCAGGAACAAGGATATCATCCATACAAAGTGTTGCACCATAGAAGGTAGCGTTCTTATAACCAACATCCTTAATTGCATCATGCATCTGGATTGTAAGCCATGAACCCTTTGTATGATATACATGTTCGATCATCTTCTTCAAAGACTTGTCGTACATCTGGCGGTTTACAAAATCAATACCTTCCGGCATTGCTTCATTGAATGCAAGACGACCAGCAGAAGTTTCAATCAAGTCACCTGCCTTAAAGTCCTGAGTTCCGCTAACAAATGCGCTGTCACCCTTTACTTTAAGAGCTGCACTGTCGAAGGAATCCTTTGGAGCCGGAACCTTAATAAGTGCCTGCCATTCAATATTACCAAGTTCTGCTGCCATGCGTACTTCATCAGGAGTAGAGAAACGTTTTCCTGTTCCCTTTGCGTTAGGCTTGATAGCAGTCATGTAGTAAATACCAAGTACCATGTCCTGAGAAGGAGCAACGATTGTGTTACCGTTAGCAGGGTCAAGAAGGTTTCTTGCAGAAAGCATCAAAGTCCAGCATTCCATCTGAGCAGCCTGTGTTAAAGGTACGTGGATAGCCATCTGGTCACCATCGAAGTCGGCGTTGAAAGCTTTACATGCGAGCGGGTGAAGCTTAAGTGCTTTTCCTTCTACAAGAACAGGTTCAAAGGCCTGAATACCAAGACGGTGAAGTGTTGGCGCACGGTTAAGCATTACCGGGTGCTCTTTTACAACTTCATCAAGGATTGCAAATACTTCAGGCGACTCAGATTCTACAAGCATCTTTGCCTTTTTAATATTGAATACTACGTCTTTATCAACGAGTTTTTTCATAAGGAATGGCTTGAACAATTCCAAAGCCATCTTTGTAGGAAGACCACACTGCCAGAGCTTAAGTTCAGGTCCTACTACAATTACAGAACGTCCAGAGTAGTCAACACGTTTACCAAGAAGGTTCAAACGGAAACGTCCCTGCTTACCTTTAAGAAGGTCAGAAATAGACTTAAGTGGGCGGTTAGAAGCACCCTTAACTGCACGCTTACGCTTTGTGTTATCGAACAAAGCATCAACTGCTTCCTGGAGCATGCGCTTTTCGTTACGGATAATGATGTCCGGAGCCGAAAGCTGCTGAAGTCTCTTAAGGCGGTTGTTGCGGTTGATAACGCGGCGGTAGAGGTCGTTGAGGTCAGATGTAGCAAAACGTCCACCATCAAGCTGAACCATTGGACGAAGCTCAGGAGGAATAACCGGAATTACGTCCAGAATCATCCATGAAACTTTGTTACCGGAAGCACGGAAGTTTTCTACAATTTCAATACGGCGGAGAAGTCTCTTGTCAGACTTAGCGCCCTTTTCAATCATCTTAAGACGAAGTTCAGAAGCAAGTTCATCAAGATCAAGGCGTTCAAGCATTGTCTTAATAGCTTCGGCACCCATGTCTGCAACAAAAGCATTACCATAGTGGTCAAAAGCTGTCTGATATTCTTCTTCTGTCAAAAGCTGCTTTTCTTTAAGGTCTGTATCACCCGGATCAATAACGATGTACTTTTCGTAGTACAAAACTGAACGGAGGGCTGCAACCTGAAGATCAAGCAAAAGACCCATGCGGCTTGGAACTGAACGGTAATACCAGATGTGGCTTACCGGAGCTGCAAGCTCAATGTGTCCGGTTCTTTCACGGCGAACTTTAAAGTGAGTAACTTCTACACCACAGCGGTCACAAATAACACCCTTATAACGGATAGACTTGAACTTACCGCAGTAGCATTCCCACTCTTTAGTTGTACCAAAGATTCTTTCACAGAACAAACCGTCTTTCTCCGGACGAAGAGTTCTGTAGTTTATAGTTTCAGGCTTTTTTACCTCACCATAAGACCATGATCTGATAGTCTCTGGAGAAGCCAGTTTAATCTTTAAGCTGTCAAAATCCTGCACATCACGCATTTGTGTCCTCCTTGTCAAAACCGGAAGCATTCTTTTCGATCAATTCCTGGTCACGTTCTGTAAGGGCAATCTGCTTTCCTTTAGCATCATAGATAGTAAAGTCAAGAGCAAGACCGCGAAGTTCCTGTACAAGTACGTTGAATGATTCAGGAATTCCGATTGGTGATGAAGGGTCACCCTTTACGATAGATTCGTAAATCTTTGAACGACCGTTCATATCATCAGACTTGATTGTCATCATTTCCTGGAGAGTGTTAGCAGCACCGTATGCTTCGAGTGCCCATACTTCCATTTCACCAAGACGCTGACCACCAAACTGTGCCTTACCACCAAGAGGCTGCTGTGTAACGAGCGAGTAAGGACCTGTAGAACGAGCGTGCATTTTATCATCAACAAGGTGATGAAGCTTCATATAGTAAATAACACCAACGAAAATTGGGTTTACGAATGGTTCACCAGTGCGTCCATCATGAACAATCTGCTTACAGCTGCGAGGAAGTCCTGCTTCTTCAAGCTTATCAGCAATCATCTTCTGAGAAGGTGACTGGAATACAGGAGATTCAAAGAACTGGTTGAGGTATTTACCAGCAATACCAAGTTCTGATTCAAGAATCTGTCCAATGTTCATACGAGAAGGTACACCAAGAGGGTTCAAACAAACATCAAGTGGAGTTCCATCTTCGAGGAACGGCATGTCTTCTACCGGAAGGATGCGTGAAACAACACCCTTGTTTCCGTGACGTCCGGCCATCTTATCACCTTCGCAGAGCTTACGCTTGTTAGCAATAAGAACCTTAACAACCTTATCAACACCAGGGTTCAAATCATCACCGTTAAGGCGGCTGAGCTGCTGGATATCGATTACAATACCTTCTACACCGTGTGGAACATGGAGAGAAGAATCGCGAACTTCCTTGGCCTTTTCACCAAAGATTGAGTTCAAAAGCTTGAATTCTGGAGTTGTTTCTGTTTCTGATTTTGGAGTAACCTTACCAACAAGAATATCACCAGAGCGAACCTTAGAACCAATGCGGATAATACCGTCGTTATCAAGGTTAGCAAGAGCTTTTTCAGCAGTATTTGGAATATCGCGTGTAATCTTTTCTGGTCCAAGCTTTGTTTCACGGATTTCGATTGAGTACTCTTTAATATGAATAGAAGTGTACATATCTTCGCGAACAACACGCTGAGAAATAAGTACAGCATCCTCATAGTTGTAACCATTCCAAGGAACGAATCCTACGAGAATGTTACGTCCAAGAGCAAGCTCACCGTTGAAGGTTGCAGGACCATCTGCAAGAACTGCACCAGCCTTTACCTTTTCACCAACAGCTACAGTTGGGCGCTGATGATAACAAGTATCCTGGTTTGTTCTCTGATATTTAAGAAGTGTATATTCGTCAATTTCGTCTGACTTATTAACTTTTACCTTTACGCAGTCGCTTGAAACATAAATAACTTCACCGGCGCGTTTAGCTTTAACAAGTACACCAGAATCGTAAGCACACTTCTTTTCCATACCAGTACCAACATGTGGTGGCTCCGGGAACAAAAGTGGAACGGCCTGACGCTGCATGTTACAACCCATGAGAGCACGGTTAGCATCGTCGTGTTCAAGGAACGGAATCAAAGAAGCAGAAACAGAAATAATCTGGCGTGGACAAACGTCGATATACTGAACATCCTTTGGAGAACGCTGAGTATAGTCACCGTGACGACGACAAGGAATAGTTTCTGTTGGGAACGAACCGTCTTCCTTAATACCTTCTACGAGCTGACCTACGTAGTACTTGTCTTCGTCCATAGCGCTGAGCCAGTCAACCTTGTCTGTAACTTTTCCGTCTTCTACCTTGCGGAATGGAGCTTCGAGGAATCCGTAGTCATTGATGCGTGTAAACATTGCAAGAGAAACAATAAGACCAATGTTCGGACCTTCAGGAGTTTCAATAGGACACATGCGTCCGTAGTGTGAATAGTGTACGTCACGAACTTCAAAGCCGGCACGGTCACGAGAAAGACCACCAGGACCAAGAGCGTTCAAACGACGTTTATGTGTAAGTTCAGCAAGAGGGTTTACCTGATCCATGAACTGTGAAAGCTGTGATGAACCAAAGAACTCTTTGATAGAAGCAACGATAGGCTTGATAGAAATCAAATCCTGTGGCTTCATTGTATCTGTTTCTTTAAGGCTCATGCGTTCCTTAGCAATGCGCTCCATTCTTGCAAATGCAGATTTGAGCTGGATTGTCATAAGTTCGCCTACAGAGCGGATACGACGGTTACCCAAGTGATCAATATCATCAACCTGTTCATCGCCAATGTATACCTTGATGAGGTACTTCATTGTATTGATGATATCGTCCTTGATGAGTGTAAAGTCTTTTACATCATCTGAATAATCAAATTTTTTGTTGAGCTTGTAACGACCAACACGACCAAGATCATAGCGGCGTTCAGAGAAGAACAAAGAGTTCAAGTCTTTTTCTGCCTGTTCTACAGTCATTGGTTCGCCTGGCTGCAAAATAGCGTAAACGGCTGCAAGACAATCTTCCTTAGTTGGTTCATTGTCCAAAGAGCCTTCTTTTACGTATTTGATTTCCTCACGTTCAAAACAGTTGATAATCATCTGTGAGTTGAGTGATTCGTTCTTTCCGTCGTTGCCATTTGTTGTGTCAAAACGGATTACGCTGATTTTTTCGATCTTGTTTGCAACGAGTTCATCAACATCGTGAGGATGAAGTTTTGTACCTGCGTTAAAGAGGCGTTTTTCTTCGCCATTTTCATCCTTGATAAGGATAGCGTCTGCAAGAACCTTGTCTACCAATGATTCTTTTCCAGCAGCGTCTGTCTTTACCTTAATCATTTCTGTGTCATAGAAACAGCGGATGATTTCTTCACGTGTACTATATCCAAGAGCACGCAGGAAGATTGTACCAAGAATCTTCTTTTTGCGGTCAATCTTTGCAAAAATGAGCTCTTTTTTCTGGTCAATTTCGAATTCAAGCCAAGAACCACGGTATGGAATAATGCGGCTTGAGTAAACACCTTTGTCGTGACAGAAAATTACACCAGGAGAACGGTGAATCTGTGAAACAACAACGCGTTCTGCACCGTTGATAACAAAGGTTCCACGATCTGTCATAAGCGGAATATCGCCCATGTAGATGTCTTTCTGAAGAATGGCACCAGTCTGGAGGAAGTTCAAGCTTATGCGGGCTTTCAAAGGAACTGCGTAAGTGAGTCCCTTCTGCTTACACTGGATTTCTGAGAATTTAATGTTATCCCAGTCCAGCTCATAGAAATCATACTCCAGAGCCATGTCGCCATTTGGCCTTTCAATAGGGAAAGTAGAGTTAA
>JAEEGJ010002402.1_pt1 | contig 99151 bp, 95 predicted proteins | sample 8958761 | NCBI WGS metagenome assembly JAEEGJ01 (sample SAMN16246546, study PRJNA631951) | gut metagenome | biome: gut microbiome; feature: rumen; material: RS-attached | host: Bos | place: Iran: Karaj | collected 2018-10 | reverse complement strand
ATTTCTGATATTACAGACCCCACCCCTAACCCCTCCCCTTGAAGGGAGGGGATGGCTGCGCATTGAGCTATGCGGCGGGCAAGGCGATAGCTATTGTACCAAATGAGAAAAATTACCAATATTGTTTTTCTTGTTTTTATTGGTTTTTATTGGTTTTTTCTCAGGCCGCTTCGCGGTATCAACTCACATAAATAGCTATGTAACTATGCCCTATCCCAACCGCACAGGTCGAAAAAATATCGCCTGCTGACTGCATGATAGTAATTTATCTTGCTGCGCAGCTTGTGCAAGGAGATTCTCATGCCTTTGCTTACGGGAAGTGAACATGATGACGATGGAAAGTTAAAAAATTACAAGGCAAAGAAGAAACTTTCAGCTTTCTGCATCCAACAGGCAACTTTTTCGTAACTTTGCAAATTAAAAACGACATTTTTTTTGACATGGACATGGAGAAGAAGAAAGAACACCCCATACGCACCGGCTGCGACCGCGGACTCTGCAGCGCTGCCATCGGCAGACAAGACCGACAGCTCAACACCTACGACTGGCTGGCCGACGTGCCGGGAAACGCAGACAGCACAGACCTCGTAGAGGTGCAGTTCAAACACACCCGCAAAGGCTATTACCACAACATCAATAACCTGCCGCTGAAGAAGGGCGACATCGTGGCAGTAGAGGCAAGTCCGGGACACGACATCGGCGTCGTCACGCTGACAGGACGGCTCGTCTACCTGCAGATCAAGAAAGCCAACCTGAAGAGCGCCGACGACATCAAACGCATCTACCGGCTGGCACGTCAGAGCGACATGGACAAGTTCCGCGAGTCAAAGGCACGCGAGCACGAGACAATGATTGAGAGCCGCGAGATAGCCAAGGGCTTGGGGCTGAACATGAAGATAGGCGACGTGGAGTATCAGGGCGACGGACAGAAGGCCATCTTCTATTACATCGCCGACGAGCGCGTGGACTTCCGCCAGCTCATCAAAGACCTGGCCGCCGCCTTCCATGTGCGCATAGAGATGAAGCAGATAGGTGCACGCCAGGAGGCAGGACGCATAGGAGGCACAGGGCCCTGCGGGCGTGAGCTCTGCTGCGCCACATGGATGAAAAACTTCGTCAGCGTCAGCACAGCAGCAGCACGATTCCAGGACATATCGCTCAACCCGCAGAAGCTGGCCGGCATGTGTGCCAAGCTGAAATGCTGCCTCAACTACGAGGTAGACGACTACATAGAGCACGGACGACGGCTGCCAAGCCGGGAGGTAGTGCTGCAGACACAGGATGCCGACTATTTCTACTTCAAGAGCGACATCCTCGCCGGACTGGTCACCTACAGCACCGACAAACGCATCGCTGCCAATCTGGAGACCATCACCGGAGAACGGGCGAAGGAAATCATCGAGATGAACCGCCGAGGCGAGAAGCCCGCCAACCTGCAGCCCGATGACCAGCGCAAAGAGACAGAGACACCGGCCGACCTGCTGGCAGGCGACAGCATCACCCGCTTTGACAAGACCAAGAAGAAGAAAAAGAAGAAAAAGGCCGAAGGCAAGGATTCTGCTCGGGTCAGCTCAAAGGAGAAGGGGGAAAACAAAGACGTGCCGCGTGCCACTACGAAGGAGAAGGGAGCCAATGAGCCACGCAAGGAAAAGCCACGCAAGGAGGAGCAGCCGAAGCAGTAGCCTTGGCCACATGCTTTTTCTCATGGCGGCAATGGCAATGGCCGTTGCCGCATGCAGTCAGCTGCCTGCCTATAGCCATTACGAGCACATCGACGGAGAGAACTGGCGGCGCGACGACACCGTCACGTTCCAAACCGTTGTCCGCGATAGCGCCAGCTATCGCCTGACGCTGGGGCTGAGGGCCACCAATGCCTATCCCTATACGCAGCTCAGCCTCGACGTCGGCATCCATTCAGCGGCCGGCACCCAGCACTCGCCTGTCACCGTCGACATCACCGACCCCGATGGCGAGATGAAGGGGAGTGGCACCGTCATCCGCCACTATGACATGCCGCTCAGCTCCCTCACGCTTCGCAGCAACGACACGCTGACGGTCAGCGTCACCCACACCATGAGCCGTTTCTCCCTCCCAGGCATCACCGACATCGGGCTCACCGTGGAGCAATAATTCTTCTTTTAGGAGTTAAAGGAGCTTATTTAGGAGTTAAAAAAACTCCTTAAAAAAACTCCTTCAATACGCACCTACTGCCTCCTTTTCAGCAGGCGGTCCACGGCCCGGTCAAGCGACTCCGTAGGCTCGATGATGTTGTAGTCATCCCAGAACGTGGGGTCGCGGAAATACTCCACCTTGTCAAAGAAAGCATCATGCTGGTCGAAGGAGTCACGCCCGCTGATGGGCTGCGGCTGTCCCTCCTCACGGCTGGTGACAACCATCTCGCAGCAGGCCGTGAACGACGTGGCGAAGAGGCGCCGCCGCCAGTCGCAGTTGAAACGGAACGTGGTGCGCACATAGCTCATGCGGGCCACGCCATCCTCCAAACGGTAGTCGATGAGCAGCGACAGCTCCTTCGGACGGAAACGCACGCCGGCAGGCTTCCGCACCAGCATCATCTGCGTAGCCTTCTCACGGTCGCTCATGTCTAACGACAGCTCCACACGCGTGAAGGCCAGCGTCTCCTGGTCGATATACAGCTTGCCGAAGTAAAGGGGATAGGGCAAGGTGCAGCTCGGCGCGATGCTCACCACATACTGGCTGCGGTCGCCAATGGTGGTGGGCAGCTCCATGGTCATGGCATAGCAATCCAGGTCTTCCTCGTTCAGCAGCACGTCGCGGTTCTTCACCACATCCAACTGGATGGGTGCCACCGGGCCGCCCGTCACTTTCACGCTGAGGGTGTCGCTCTGCTTGGGACTGAGCAGACGCCGACCCTTGCGTATCGCCACACGGTCGCGGCCGAAGCCCTTGCGGTAGGCCGCCTTGTACATGTCCACCACGCCCTCAGCTACCAAGATATAATGCTGACGCTTCATCGCCGTCTCGCGATAGAAGCAATGGAAAAGCTCCGGCTCGCCAGGATAGTTCTTCGGAATCTTCCTGATGGCTGCCGCCACCAGGTCGCGAGGGTCCATCGACACCACCACCACCTCGGGCAGCTCAATCACAGCGGGCTGCAGGCGGATGCGCAGGCCTCCATCGGCAGCCAGCCGGTCACCCTCCACCCTGACAGAGCGGTAGCCCACATGCGACACGGTGATATGGCTCAGCAGCGTGTCGGCCTTCAGCAGGAAGTAGCCGTCGGCATTGGTCACCACGGTATGGCCGCCGCCGCTGATGCTCACACCCTCCAGTTCCTTGCCCGTTGTGCCGCTCACCACCGTACCGCTCACCATCGTGCGCTGCTGCGCCCATGCGTCCAGGCAGAGCAGCATCGTCAACAGAAATAGTATCGACCTCTTCATCATTGCTTCTAATACTATGGTTTTATTTAGCCTTTGTGCTGAGACGTCATATCGCGGTGTCGCACACTATTGCCTGCAAAGATAAACAAAATTTGAGAAAAAAGCAAAAAAAGGCAAAAAGTTCATCAAAATTTTGTATTTTTGCCACATCGCAACTTGCAATCTGACACAATAAGACGGAAAAGAGCACTTCTACGCATGATACGAGCCGCACTGATACTCTTGCTGCTGACGCTTGTCGTCACGCCAACCTCTGCCCAGACATGGCAGGAGGTGTACGACGAGGTGATGGACAGCGGCGAGGCTGACGACGCCGAGGCACTCAGCGACAGCTACGAGATGCTGGAGCAGCTGGCCAGCGACCCCTTGAACCTGAACGAGGCCACGCGCGACGACCTCGAGCAGCTGCCGTTCCTCTCTGCTCAGCAAGTCATGGACATCCTCGAGTATCTCGACCGCTACGGACCCATGCGCTCCATGGGCGAGCTGCGCATGATTCGCTCGCTCGACTATCAGCAAGTCAGGCTCCTGCCCTTTTTCGTCTTCATTGACAACGACGAGGACACACCTCACACCTCTACCCCTGCACCTCCAGCCTCACGCCTTGCTCCTGTCAAAAGCACGCTGTCGGCCACATTGCGGGTGCCCTTCTATCAGCGTGAGGGCGACCGCAACGGCTACTTAGGCTATCCTCTGCGCCACACGCTGCGCTATGAGCTGGCCGGCGGCAAGCGCTGGCGCGTAGGGCTCGTCGGCGCACAGGATGCCGGCGAGCCGTTCTTCGCTGCCGGCAACCGCTGGGGATACGACGTCTACACCTATTATGCTCAGATGCGCCAGCTGGGGCCCATTGACAATATCGTCGTGGGCAAATACCGTGTGTCGGCAGGCATGGGCCTCGTCCTGGGACAGAGCTTCCAGCTGGGCAAGCTCGCGATGCTGCAGAACTCAGGACGCAGCGTCAGCACCTTGAGGGTGCACGCCTCGCGCTCGGTGGCCGACTATCTGCAAGGTGCGGCGGCAACGGTGATGCTGCTGAAAGGCAGCAAGCGCAAGGCCGACGTGGCGCAGCTGAGCCTCACGGCTTTCGCCTCCTACCGGCCGTTAGACGCCACCCTGACCAGCGACAGCACGGCGCAGACCATCATCACCAACGGCTACCACCGCACACCCACGGAGATGGCGAAGAAAGGCAACACCCACCAGACTGCCGCCGGCGTTCACCTGACATTCCACTGCGGCGCCGTCAGACTGGGAGCCACCACGGTCTTCACACAGCTGGACCGCACCCTGGAGCCACAGACGCAGACGCTCTATCGCCGCTACTTCGCCCACGGCCGACACTTCCTCAACACCGGCATCGACTACGCCTACACGCATCATCGCATAGCGCTCAGCGGCGAGACCGCCGTCGATGCCCATGGACACTGGGCCACGGCCAACACAGCCAGCCTGCGGCTCAGCGGCCGACTCACGCTGATGCTCCACCAGCATTTCTATAGCTATCGCTACACCACCATGCACGGCCACAGCTTCGGACAGGGCGGCTCGAGGGTGCAGAACGAGAGCAACGCCTATCTCGGCATCACGTGGAACCCGCTGGCACGATGGCAGATACAGGCATACGCCGACTACGCACACCATCCCTGGGCACAGTATCAGGTGTCGCAGCCGTCCGACGACATCGACCTACTCCTACAGACCACATGGCGCCTGGGCCACTGGACGCTGACGGCCCGCCACCAGTCACGTCTGCGCAAGAAAGACAACAGCGAGGCGGCGGAAGACGCCACGCTTCCCGCGCTCATACGCAACGATGACCATCGCCAGCGCCTCGCCGTGACATGGCAGCAGGGTGCGTGGGCACTGAAGACGCAGGCCGACATGACGCACCACGTAGCAAAGGGCACCGAAGGGGGATGGCTGGTGAGCCAGCAGGGCAGCTACAGCGGCAAGCGGCTGACGCTGAGTGCCATGGCGGCCTATTTCGACACACATTCCTACCAGAGTCGCATCTACGCCTACGAGCGGCAGCTGCAGCACGAGATAGCCTTCCCCACCTATTACGGCGAGGGCATCCGGCTGGCGCTCATGGCCCGTGCCGACATCACGCGACGCCTGCGCCTCGCTGCACGCATCGGCTACACCAACTACTTCGACCGCGCCACCATCGGCACAGCCCTGCAGCTCATTCCCCACAGCCACCAGACCGACCTCGACCTGCAGCTGCGCTGGAAGCTTCCCTAACTTGACTGATTCTTGCGTCCCGTTGGCAGCACGCCCACCGGTAGCGTGGTGCACGTATTCATGCACACCAACCAGCTGAAAAAGCGGAAGAACCGCTTTTTTTGGTTTCAAAGCCAAAAAAAACTAATTTTTAGGGCTTTTAGAGCGTTGTGTCATAGAAAATGAGTATTTTTGCAGCCGTTTTTAGTGTACACATTATATTAAATAGAGAAAACATGGATAAACTGAGTTATGCCCTTGGCCTGGGCATCGGTCAACAGCTGGCCCAGATGGGCGCAGGAGCCGACCTGAACATTGACGATTTCGCGCAGTCCATCCGCGACGTGCTGGAGGGCAACGAGCTGAAGGTGTCGCACCGCGAGGCCCAGCTCATCGTGGAAGGCTATTTCATGCAGCAGCAACAGCGCATGACGGCCGAGCGCGCCGAGAAAGGCAAGGCCGCCAAGGCAGAGGGCGAGAAATATCTGGCAGAGAATGCCAAGAAGGAAGGCGTTATCACCACCGCAAGCGGCCTGCAGTATCAGGTGCTGAAGGAAGGCAACGGACGCCGCCCGACAGCTAAGGACCAGGTGAAGTGCCACTACGAGGGATTCCTCATCGACGGCACCGTCTTCGACAGCAGCGTACAGCGCGGCGAGCCTGCCGTCTTCGGGCTGCAGCAGGTCATAGCAGGATGGACCGAGGGCCTGCAGCTCATGCAGGAGGGAGGCAAGTACCGCTTCTTCATCCCCTATCGCCTGGCCTACGGCGAGGGTGGCGCAGGGCAGATGATTCCGCCGTTTGCAACGCTCATCTTCGACGTCGAGCTGCTGGAAATAGTGTAACAAACACTTCGCAATAGTCAAACATCAATCAACAATAAACACAAAACAAGCAACAACAATGAAAAAAATCTCATTCATGGCCCTTACGGCCATCATGGCCATCTCGATGGCTTCGTGCAACCAGGCACGTCCTCCCAAGGCAGAACTCAAGACCGACCTCGACACACTGAGCTACACCCTCGGCGCACAGTTGGGCGACCAGGTGAAGAACAGCAACATGCTGTCAGACAGGTATCATCTGGATTCGACATACTACTCAGAGTTCCTGCGTGGCGTGAACGAAGCCTTCCGTGCCGCTGATGACAAGAAGAAGCTGGCCTATTTCGTGGGCCTGCAGGTTGGTTCCGACCTCAGCAGCCAGTACCTCTCGGAGGTGGAGAAGATCTACTTCTTCGACGGCGACACCACGAAGACCTTCTCACGCGACAACTTCCTGTCAGCCTTCTACGACGTCTTCTACGGCAACAAGCCGCTGGTGGAGCAGGAGGCCATGCAGAAGCTCTTCACCACTTTCAACATGACGATGCGCCAGAAGGCTCCCGCCTATGAAGAGGCAAAGCAGGCAGCAGAGATGGAGAAGGAATTCGGCGAGAACCGTAAGGCCGGCGAGAAGTTCCTGGAAGAGAACAAGAAGAAGGAAGGCGTGCAGACCACTCCCAGCGGCCTGCAGTACAAGGTCTTGAAGGCCGGCACTGGCAAGGTGCCCACCACCGAGCAGACCGTGAAGGTGGAGTATGAGGGCCGTCTCATCGACGGCACCGTCTTCGACAGCTCGAAGAACCACGACGACGGCACCGTGTCATTCCCCCTCAACGGAGTCATTCCCGGATGGACTGAGGCACTCAGCATGATGCCCGTAGGTTCCGAGTGGGAGCTCTACATCCCGCAGGAGCTGGCTTACGGCAGCCGCAACACGGGCCAGATCAAGCCTTTCTCAGCTCTTATCTTCAACGTCAAACTGCTCGACATCGTAGAGAAGTAAAACATCATGAAGAAAACTCTCACCATTGCACTCGCCCTCCTTGTGGCGGGTGCTTCTTTCTCTACAGCAACGGCTGGGAAGAAGAAAAAGAAGAAGGAAGTGGCGCAGCCCGTTGTCGAGGCTCCCGCTCCCGTGTCACTTGTCAGCAGCAGCGATACGCTGAGCTATGCCGCCGGCATGATGATGACCAACGGCCTCGTTCAGTTCCTGCAGCAGCAGTTCAAGGTGGACACCGCCTATATGGTCGACTTCGTGCGTGGCTTCAACGAGACCGTTCTCGGCAGCGACGCGCCCGCCGAGGTGGCCCTCCGTGCCGGACGGCAAATAGGCCAACAGCTGAAAAGCGACATGGTCAGGCGCATGAAGCAGGACTTCACCGACACGCCCGACAGCATTGTCGAGACACTGGTGTTCCGCGGATTCACCGACGCACTCATGGCCGACACCACCGTGATGAACACAGAAACGGCCGACAACACCTTCAAGACCAAGCAGCAGCATAACAACGAGGTGCGCATTGAGCGTCTGGCCAAGCCCGGCCGCGACTTCCTGGCTGCAAACAAGCAGAAAGAGGGCGTCATCGTGTTGCCCAGCGGCTTGCAGTACAAGGTTCTGGTGCAGGGCACCGGCGAGGTGCCGCAGACCTCCAGCAAGGTGAAGGTGAACTACGAGGGCCGCCTCATCGACGGCACCGTCTTCGACGCTTCGTCGAAACACGGCAATGAGCCTGCCACCTTCCAGGCCAATCAGGTCATACGTGGATGGACGGAGGCACTCACCATGATGCCCGTCGGCTCGAAGTGGCAGCTCTACATCCCCCAGGAGCTGGCCTACGGCGACCGCCAGGCAGGTAACATTCCGCCTTACTCCACCCTTATCTTCGACGTCGAGCTGCTCAGCATAGAGAAATAAAAATTACTTTTTAATAACAATTTGCGCATGTTTTGAGAAAAACATGCGCAAATTGTTGTTTATATCATTCTTTTTGCTTACTTTTGCTGACAAATTGGAAAAATTACAGCAAAAGATGGAAAAAATTGACAACCTTGACAAGAAAATCCTGAACATTCTCTCGAAGAATGCCCGTATCCCCTTCAAAGACGTGGCTACCGAATGTGGTGTGTCGCGTGCCGCCATCCACCAGCGTGTGCAGCGCCTCATCGAGGGCGATGTCATCACCGGCAGCGGCTTCGACGTCAATCCCAAGTCGCTGGGCTATCGCACCTGCACCTACGTGGGCATCAACTTGGAGCGCGGTTCCATGTACAAAGAGGTGGTGAAGCGCTTGGAGCACATCCCCGAGGTGGTGGAATGTCATTTCACCACGGGCCCGTACACCATGATGGTCAAGCTCTATGCCCGCGACAACGAACAGCTGATGAACCTTCTCAACGGACAGCTGCAGGAGATTCCCGGCGTGGTTGCCACCGAGACGCTCATCTCACTGGAGCAGAGCATCAAGCGTGAGATTCCCGTTCACTTTGAGGAGACGGAGGACAATGGAGTGGCCATTTGACATGCTGACAGCAAGGATGAAAACGAACCATTGAAAAGTTGAGAAGGTATGAATCGTTTTTGTATTGAGGAAATGGCAGACAGCTGCTACCAGGACTTTCCCGCCAGCGAGCGGCCTGTCATCGGCATCACGGCCAACTACGGTGAACTGACGGCGAAGGTGGCCGAAGGCTACTACAAGCAGGTGGAGCGTGCAGGCGGCACACCAATCATCATCCCGCCTCTTCCTCCTTCGCTCGACCGAGGGACGCTTGCAGGGCAGGAATCCTCGCTTCTTACTACTCTCAGCCGCATCGACGCCCTGTTGCTTACCGGCGGTGCCGACATCAACCCGCTCTTTCAGGGCGAGGAGCCGCTGCCGCAGCTGGGCGGCATCAACGCCGAGCGCGACCTGCCCGAGCTGCTCATCACCCGCCTGGCATTCAACCGCCAGCTGCCCATCCTCGGCATCTGCCGTGGCATACAGACCATGGCCGTAGCCCTGGGCGGCAAAGTAGCCCAAGACATCGCCTCACAGCATCCACAGCAGTCACAGCAGCCATGCCCTCTCATCAAGCACTCGCAGGATGCCGACCGCCATGTGCCCACCCACACCATCGCCATCAGTCCCGGCTCTTTATTGCAGGCCATCTTCACACCAGGCTTCTCCGTAAGCAGCGGCACCGCCGCTGCCCCCGCCTCTCCCGCTACTTCCACCGCCGTCAATTCTTTCCATCACCAAGCTGTCAGCGACCCCGGCCCGCATTTCCGCGTCAGTGCCACGGCACCCGACGGCATCATCGAAGCCATCGAGAACGCGGAGCACAAGCCGGTGCTCGGCGTGCAGTGGCATCCCGAGTGCATGGGCGACGACGGCCTGCCGCTCTTCCGCTGGCTCGTCAGCGAGGCCCGGCTCTACAGGCAGACCCAGCGCCTGCACGACCGCATCCTCACCCTCGACACCCATTGCGACACGCCGATGTTCTTCCCCCAGGGCATCCACTTCGCCTCGCGCGACAAGCGCATCCTCGTCGACCTGCCGAAGATGACCGAGGGCCGCCTCGACGCTACCATCATGGTGGCCTACATACCGCAGAAGATGCAGGAGTCGGCCTACGACTATGCCAACGCCATCTTCGACAAGATTGAGACCATCGTCGGCGACAACGCCGCCCGTCTGGCCCTTGCCCGCACGCCCGATGAGCTGTGGGCCAACAAGCTCGCAGGCAAGAAGAGCATCGTGCTGGGCATAGAGAACGGCAAGGCCCTCGAAGGCCAGCTGAGCCACATCAGCCACTTCGCCCAGCGCGGCGTCGTTTACATCACCCTCTGTCACAACGGCGACAACGACATCTGCGACTCGGCCGCTCTCATCCCTCAGCCTTCAGCACCCTCCCCCGCTCAAGGGAGCAATGGCCATCTTCACCAAGGCGTCAGCCCCTTCGGCGTGGAGGTGATACATGAGATGAACCGCCTGGGCCTGATGGTAGACTTGAGCCACGCCCATGAGAAGAGCTTCTACGATGCCCTCGACATCTCGGCGACGCCCATTGTGTGCAGCCACTCCTCCTGTCGCGCCCTCTGCGACCATCCCCGCAACCTCACCGACGACCAGATGCGCGCTTTGGCCAAGAAGGGTGGTGTCTGCCAGATTACTGTCTACCCCGGCTTCCTTCGCACCGACAGTCAGGCCACCATCCTCGACGTCATGGCCCATCTCGACCACGCCGTCCAGGTGATGGGCATCGACCATGTAGGCTTAGGCACCGACTTCGACGGCGACGGCGGCGTGCCGGGCTTGGCCGATGCCAGCGAGCTTCTCAACTTCACCCGCCAGCTGTTGCAGCGACGCTACAACGACGACGACATCCAGAAGATATGGGGCGGCAACTTCCTCAGAGTGATGAAACAAGTGCAAAGTACAAGGAACAATGACTAAGCTTTCGCTAGTCGTGGAGTTAAAGGAGTTAAAGACAATAGCGTAACTTGAAAAAAAGACTAATCAGCAGATGAAAACACGAATGATATACATGGCGTTAACCCTGACGTTGGCCTTGACGTTCTATGCCTGCGGCGGCTCGAAGGTGAACACCCAAGCTTCGTCTACAGAGTCCCGGCAGCCTGCTCCCGTGTCCGTCAGCTTCAACGCCGACTCTGCCTATGCCTTCTGTCAGGCGCAGTGTGCCTTTGGCCCGCGCACCATGAACAGCGAGGCCCACGAGCAGTGTGGACAATGGATAGCCCGCAAGTTTCAGGACTACGGCCTGCAGGTGACCGAACAGCGCACCACCGTGAAAGGCTTCGACGGCACACCGCTCCTGGCCAACAACATCATTGCCAGCTACAAGCCCGAGCTCGCCGACCGCATCCTCATCTGCGCCCACTGGGACAGCCGCCCCTGGGCCGACAACGACCCCGATGAAGCCAACCACTCGAAGCCCGTCATGGCCGCCAACGACGGCGCCAGCGGCGTGGCCGTCATGCTCGAGCTGGCCAGATTGTTGGCCCGCGAAGCCCCCCCTTCGTCCCCCGAGGGGGACACTCATGCTGGGAAGCCCGCCGACAAACCAAATGAAGCCTCCACGGGGGCCGCAGGCGGGGCTTTTGGCATAGACTTCATCTGCTTCGACGCCGAGGACTGGGGCGACCACGGCGACGGCGACTCTTGGTGCCTGGGCTCGCAATACTGGGCCGCCAATCCGCACAAGACCGGCTACAAGGCACGCTTCGGCATCCTCCTCGACATGGTGGGCGGCCAGCAGGCACGCTTCTATCGCGAGTATTTCTCCACGAAGTATGCCAACCCCGTCGTTGACCGCGTGTGGCGGGCCGCAGCAACAGCAGGATACAGCGGCTACTTCCTCCAAGAGGAAAACGGCGCCATCACCGACGACCATCTGCCTGTGAATGAGATAGCAAAGATTCCCTGCATCGACATCATTCCCTATTACCCCTACAGCGACAATTCCTTCGGACCCACCTGGCACACCGTCAGCGACGACATGCAGCACATCGACAAGAACACGCTGAAAGCCGTAGGGCAGACACTCGTGCAGGTAATCTGGGAATGACATGCATCGCTGCTTTCCGATAGTATCTTTCTAATTCTTACGTCATTTCTCTTATGAAGAAAAAGCTGACTGTTCTGTTGTTCCTGTTCACATTTCTCGGTGCTGTTCCTATGACGGGACAGTCGAAGCAAGTGTTGCTCGAGACCACCGCAGGCAATATCCTCGTGACGCTCTACGACGACACACCCTTGCACCGTGACAACTTCCTGCGCCTTGTCAACGAGCATTTCTACGACTCGCTGCTGTTCCACCGCGTCATCAAGAACTTTATGATTCAGACCGGCGACCCTGTCAGCCGTCATGCGGAGCCGGGCATCACGTTAGGCCGAGGCGACAACGGCTATACCATTGCGCCCGAGTGTTATGCCGCCGACGGACGTCTGCTGCACCACCATCGCCGTGGCGTCTTGGCCATGGCACGCAAGGGCGACAACGTGAACCCGGAGCGGCGCTCCAGCGGCTGCCAGTTCTACATCGTCTGGGGAACGACCTTCTCCACCAACGAGCTGAAGTCGGTAGGTGAGCGCCTTGATGCGATGACCAATCACCGCGTCGTGATGACACCCGAGATCATGGACCTCTACCGCAAGACAGGCGGCACGCCCCATCTGGACGGCCAGTACACCGTGTTTGGCGAAGTGACAGAGGGGCTGGAGGTGGTCGACCGCATTCAGCAGGCGTTTACCGACGACTACAACCGCCCGGTCGACGACATACGCATCCTTAGCGCGAAAGTGTTATAACCTGTTATCATCACGTGATGCTGCCAATACAGGGACATGGGAAAGGCATGAATAAACCAAGTAAAATAGCATAGCACCAACTGAACAAAGCAATATGGAAGACCAACTGAAACAGATTGGAGAGCGCTTGCGCGGACTGCGCGACGTTCTCGACATTCCGGTGAGCGAGATGGCCGAGACCATCGGCATTGACCCGGAGAAGTATGAGAAAATAGAAAAGGGCGAGGCCGACATCACCATTTCCAACCTGATGAAGATAGCCCACAAATATGGCATCTCTACGGAGGAACTGATCTTTGCCGAGACGCCCCACATGAAGTCTTACTTCGTGGTGCGCAAAGGGCAGGGCGTGAGCATTGAGCGTACCAAGGCCTACAAGTATCAAAGCCTTGTCTCTGGCTTCGTCGGTCACAAGGCCGACGTGTTTATCGTCACCGTCGAGCCGAAGCCCGGCGTCAGCACCATCTATAAGAACACGCACCAGGGCCAGGAGTTCAACCTCATCCTGGAGGGCAAGATGGAGCTGTACATCGGCGGCAAGACCATTGTGTTGGAGGAGGGCGACAGCATCTACTTCGACTCCACAAAGCCGCACGGCATGTTGGCCGTGGGCGACAAACCTGTAAAATTCTTAGCATTTACAGTAGAATAAACTAGACTTATGTTAGAAAGATTTCTGAAGCAAACGCACTTCGATTCCGTCGAAGACTACAACAAGAACCTGGAGTTCATCATTCCTGAGAACTTCAATTTCGCCTACGACGTGATGGACGTCTGGGCCGAAGAGAAACCCGAAGGGCTCGCCATCCTGTGGACCAACGACCAGGGCGCCGAGATCCGCACCACGTTCAAACAGCTGAAGGAGCAGACCGACCAGGCCGCTTCCTACCTGATGTCGTTAGGCATTGGCAAGAACGACCCCGTGATGCTCATCCTGAAGCGTCGCTACGAGTGGTGGGTCATCATGCTGGCACTGTGCAAGATTGGCGCCATCGTCATTCCCGCCACACACATGCTGACCAAGCATGACATCGTTTACCGCAACACCCGCGCCAGTGTGAAAGCCATTATCTGCGTAGACGACCCCTACGTCACGGGGCAGATACAGTTGGCCAAGGACGAGAGCCCAACCGTAAGCCAGTATATTGCCATTGGCAACAACATTCCCGACGGCTTCCGCGACTATCTGGGCGAGATAGGCAGCGCACCGCAGTTCGTGCGCCCGGCCTTCGTCAACACCAACGACGACACCATGCTGATGTACTTCACCAGCGGCACCAGCGGCGAGCCGAAGATGGTGGCCCACGACTATCTCTACGCCATGGGCCATCTGACGACCGGCGTCTTCTGGCACAACCTGCACGAGGGCAGCCTGCACCTCACCGTGGCCGACACGGGATGGGGCAAGGCCGTCTGGGGCAAGTTCTACGGACAGTGGTTTGCAGGGGCAACGGTCTTCGTCTTCGACCATGAGAAATTCAACGCCGACACGCTGCTGCGGCAGATGGAGAAATACCGCGTCACGTCGTTCTGCGCTCCGCCCACCATCTACCGTTTCATGATTCGCGAAGACCTGTCGAAGTACGACCTCTCGTCGCTCGAGTATTGCTGCACGGCCGGCGAGGCCCTCAACCCCGCCGTCTTCGACAAGCTCAAGGAACTGATAGGCCTCAACATCATGGAAGGCTTCGGCCAGACCGAGACCACCATGACGCTGGGCACCTTCCCCTGGATGACGCCGAAGCCCGGCTCGATGGGCATCCCCAACGCCCAGTACGACATCGACCTGCTGCGTGCCGACGGCACCTCGTGCGAGGACGGCGAGAAGGGCGAGATTGTCATCCGCGTGGGCGACCGCAAGCCCATAGGACTGTTCAAATGCTACTACCGCGACGAGGAGAAGACGCGCGAAGCCTGGCACAACGGCTATTACCACACGGGCGACATGGCATGGCGCGACGAGGACGGCTACTACTGGTTTGAGGGCCGCATCGACGACGTCATCAAGTCCAGCGGCTACCGCATCGGCCCGTTTGAGGTGGAGTCGGCACTGATGACACATCCCGCCGTCGTGGAGTGCGCCATCACCGGCGTGCCCGACGACATACGCGGCATGGTGGTCAAGGCCACCGTCGTACTGGGCAAGGAGTGGAAGGACAAGGCTGGCGATGACCTGGTGAAAGAGCTGCAGCAGCACGTGAAGCGCGAGACGGCGCCCTACAAATATCCACGCATCGTGGAGTTTGTCGACGAGCTGCCCAAGACCATCAGCGGCAAGATTCGCCGCGTGGAGATTCGCCAGAAGGATGCGGGCAAGGAGTAGCAGTGCGACATAGAATCACGGATGGATGCTTCTGAGTTTTTCGACATCTGTGCCGAACTGATTGCAGGTGAGCCGTCGGCCGATGCCACACGCCGCCTGCATGAGGTGCTCCGACTATGCTGTGCCGAAGGCTGCCGCCGTCAGGGCGGTGCCTTCGGCAATTTGTTTGCCCAGGTCGATTATCTCTGCAAGCATCTGCACCTCTCGCCGGCCCAGACGCGCGACCTGCAGGACGCTCGCCGCCACACCAACACCGGCGCACCTGTCGACGCGGCCTTCTGGCCCTACGACGTGAAGGCTGTGGCGCGCCTCGTCTCTGCCGTCTTCGCCGTCGACATTTCCTCTCAGTTGGTGCCGCTGCTGCCTGCCGATGAGCGGCAGCACAAGCGGGGCCTGCGCATCAACAAGGACTATGTGCGCTGCATTGTCAGCCGCGTCACGCCCAGTGCTGTCTATGCCGACACGGCCGACGGGCCCATCGTCATCGACTATCGCAACACCGCCGAGGGACGCGACTTCGCCTATCTGCAGAAGGTGTTGCGGCCGGGGATGCAGCTGAACCTGCTCGACAACAGCGTCACTGCCGACACCTCTACCAACGAGGAGGGAGGAGGCAGCGTCATCATCCCGGGAAATGTGGTTGTAGAGCCCGATTTCTTGATTGACATCTCCTCGCTGGCCGCCTGTTTCACCGATTACGGCCATCACACGCTGCTCTACACCGTCAACCGGCTGAAGCCGAAGCCTAACACGCAGGCCACGCTGCTGGGTAACTTTGCCGGCACGGCCCTCGACGATGTCATCAGCCGAGGCGACAAAGCCACGCTGGCCGAATCGCTGCAGCGCTCCTTCCGCGAGCAGGCCCTCTGCTTCTGCGCCTGCGAAGACTTCAACGCCGACCAGTTCCGACAGCAGGCTGCCGAGCAGATGAAGAATATCCGGGAGGCGGTAAAGATGCTGGGAATAGGTTATGACAGTATTGACAAACCACCCCTAACCCCTCCTTTGGAAAAAGGTTGTAACAGTATTGACAAACCACCCCTAACCCCTCCTTTGGAAAAGGAGGGGAATGGCTGCGCCTGTTTGCCCCTGCTCGAAGCCTCCTTCGTCTGTGAGCGCTTAGGGCTACAAGGTCGCGTAGACCTGATGACCACATCCTTCACCCCCCAACAAACGTCTCTCAACTCTCAACACTCATCTCTTAACTCTCAACACTCATCTCTCAACTCTCAACACTCAACTCTCAACACTCTCTTAGTGGAGCAGAAGTCAGGCCGCAACAGGAAGATTGAGTACCAAAGCCACGACAGCCACGGCCTGCAGTTGGAGAACCACTACGTGCAGCTGCTGCTCTACTATGGCGTGCTGCGCTATAACTTCGGGCTCAGCGACCGTCAGGTAGACATCCGCCTGCTCTACTCGCGCTATCCTGCCGCCCAGGGCCTGCTCACCGTCAACTACTACCGCACCCTGCTGCGCGAGGCTCTGATGCTGCGCAACCAGATAGTGGCCACCGAGCTGCTCATCGCCCGCGACGGTTTCGGGCGCATCCTGCCCTTGCTCAATGCTGACATTATATATAAAGGTATCGCGCGCGATGGCTTCTTCCATCACTATGTGTTGCCAGAAATAGAAAAGCTCAGATATCAGTTCGCTAGTCTCAGTCCGATAGAGCGCGCCTATGTGGAGCGTATGCTCACCTTCGTCTACCGCGAGCAGTGTGCGCAGAAGGTGGGCAGCAGCGAGACGAGTCTGCACCATGCCGGCGGCTGCACCGCCGACCTGTGGCAGATGTCGTATCAGGAGAAGATAGAGTCAGGGAATATGATTATAGCAGCCCCCCCCGGCCCCCCCAAGGGGGGGAGGATGGAGGCAGAAAGAAAGCGTGTCACCTTGAGCGTCCTTTCCCCCTCCTTAGAAGCGACCCTCAGCCTATCACCCCCCCCTAGGGGGGGCGGGGGGGCCGGTGCCGGGGCCAACTTCCGCCCCGGTGACATGGTCTACCTCTACAGCTTCACCGACGAGCCGGACGCGCGGAACAGCATCCTCTTCAAGGGAACGCTGGAGCGGTTGGACCAACAGGAGGCTGTCATCGTGCTCAACGACGAGCAGCCCGACGTCCTCTTCCATGCTGACGCCAACCGCTACTGGGCCATCGAACACAGCGGCAGCGACACGGGCACCAACGCCGACATCCGTGCACTCTATGCCTTTGCCAATGCCGACCAGCGCCGCCGCGACCTGCTCATGGGGCAGCGAGCACCCGAGGCCAACACGTCGTTGCAGCTGTCGCGAAGCTATCATCCCGACTACGACGACGTGCTGCTGAAGGTGAAACAGGCCCGCGACTACTTCCTGCTGATAGGCCCGCCAGGAACGGGCAAGACCTCTATGGCATTGCGCTTCATGGTCATGGAGGAGGCAGGAGGCGGGGTTCTCTTAGCCGCTTATACCAACCGTGCTGTCGACGAGATATGTGCCATGCTTACCGATGCCTGCCTGCCGTTTCTGCGCATAGGCAAGGCCGCCTCGTGCAACCCTCGTTTCCACGACCATCTGCTTGACACGGCACTGGCCGACACCCGTCGCCTTGACGATGCCCGGCAGCTCATCAGCAGCACGCCCATCATCGTCAGCACCACATCGATGCTGCAGGCACAGCCGTGGATCTTGCAGATCAAGCATTTCTCGATGGCCATCATCGACGAGGCGTCGCAGATACTCGAGCCGTCGCTCATCGGATTGCTGAGCAGCGCATCGGTGGAGCGCTTCGTCCTTGTCGGCGACCACAAGCAGCTACCGGCCGTGGTGCAGCAGCCGCCCGAGCAGAGCGCCGTCACCGAGCCGCTGCTGCGCGGCATCGGTCTGGAGGACTGCCGTCAGAGTCTCTTCGAGCGCTTGCTGCGCTGGGAGCATCGCCAGGGCCGCACGCAGTTCACCGGCGTGCTGCACGCTCATGGCCGCATGCATCCCGACGTGGCGCTCTTCCCTCTGCAGCACTTCTATCAGGAGGAGCAGCTGCACGCCGTGCCTCTGCCTCACCAGCAGGACACCTCCATCGGCTATGCCCTCCCCTCCGAGGATGCCCTCGACGAACTACTAAAGACCCGCCGCGTGCTCTTCCTCCCTCATAAGTCCTATGAGTCCTATAAGACCTATGAGTCCTGTAAGTCCCATAAGACCTATAAGTCCCATGAGTCCTATGAGTCCTATGAGTCCTCCCTTGTGGCTGACCTTTTGCGCCGCATCTTCCGCTTCACCAGCGACCATTTCGACCCGGCGAAGACCGTGGGCGTCATCGTGCCTTATCGACGGCAGATAGACCTCATACGGCAGGCCGTCGCTCACCTCTCACCTCTCCCCCCCCAACTCTCAGACATCACCATCGACACCGTGGAGCGCTTCCAGGGCAGTCAGCGCGACGTCATCATCTATGCCCTCGGCGTCAGCCACCGCTATCAGCTCGACTTCCTCACAGCCACCACCTTCACCGACGAAGAGGGCACACCCATCGACCGCAAACTGAATGTCGCACTCACGCGAGCACGCAAGCAGATGATTGTTGTGGGGCAGCCCGACATCCTCAGCCATGTGCCACTCTTCCGCCAACTCATCAGCGACTATGCCGTAGACAGCAGCGTGGAAGGCTGAAGAGCAGGATGAAAATCAACAGTAGCGTTTTCTCGCTCAAAATTTGCATGTCTCGCGGAAATAGTGTACCTTTGCAGCGTTCTTACGGTCAATGGTAGTTAAAAAGACTGCAATGAAAAAAAGAATAGTCATCAAGGTGGGCAGCAACGTGCTGACTCGCAAGGACGGCAAGCTGGATGTGACGCGCATGTCGGCCATCGTCGACCAGATAGCGTGGCTGCGCCGTAACGCTTACGAGGTGATTCTCGTGTCGAGCGGTGCCGTGGCTTGTGGGCGCCGTGAGCTGCAGGTGGAGCACGAATTAGACTCGGTGGAGCAGCGACAGCTCTTCAGCGCACTCGGGCAGGTGAAGCTGGTGGGCCTCTACTACGACCTGTTCCGCGAATACGGCATCCACGTGGGTCAGGTGCTGACGATGAAGGAGAACTTCGAGCCCGGCGAGCAGTACCGCAACCAGCGCGCCTGCATGACGGTGATGCTCGAGAACGATGTGCTGCCCATTGTCAACGAGAACGACACCGTCAGCGTCACCGAGCTGATGTTCACCGACAATGACGAGCTTAGCGGACTCATCGCACAAATGATGAAGGCCGACACGCTCGTCCTCCTCTCGAATATCGACGGCATCTACGACGGTCATCCCGACAACCCCGCCTCACGCATCATACCCACCGTTGCTCCCGACACCGACCTCTCTCAATACATCAAGGAGGAGAAGAGTGCCTTCGGTCGCGGTGGCATGCACTCGAAGTACACCACCGCCACTCGCGTCCAGCAGGCCGGCATACGCGTCATCATCGCCAACGGCGAGCGCGATGACATTCTCGTCAATCTGCTGCAGCAACCAGCGACTACACCCCACACAGAGTTCCTGCCCCTTCAAGCAGAGTCTATATCTCTGAAAGGCAATTAAAGCGCAGCCATTCCCCTCCTTTTCCATAGCAGGGGAATGGCTGCGCAAAAGGGAACAGAATATAGAAATACCAATCATCATGCAACTGAAAGAGACTTTTGAGAGAGTAAAGAAGGCCAGCAAGAGCCTGGCTTTATTGAGCGACACACAGCGGAATGACATTCTGCTGGCTGTGGCCGATGCCATTGTCGGTCAGAAAGACAGAATCCTGAAAGCCAATGCTGAGGATCTGGCCCGGATGGACAAGAACAATCCGCTGTACGACCGCTTGCAGCTGACGGAGAAGCGGTTGGAGGACATTGCCTCCGACATGCGCAACGTTGCCACACTGCCGTCACCCTTAGGACACATCACCAAGCAGAAGACGCTGCCCAACGGTCTGCGCCTGTGCCGTGTCAGCGTGCCCTTCGGCGTCATAGGCATGATCTACGAGGCCCGGCCCAACGTCACCTTCGACGTCTTCTCGCTCTGCTTCAAAAGCGGCAACGCCTGTGTGCTGAAAGGCGGTAAAGATGCCGACGCCAGCAACCGCGAGAGCGTGGCACTGATTCACGAGGTGCTGGAGAACTATGCAACCTCTTACCCCTTAAAAGACGTCGTCGCCCTGCTGCCCGCCACACACGAGGCTACGGGCGAGATGCTCAATGCCGTGGGATATGTCGACCTTTGCATACCGCGTGGAGGCCGCAAGCTCATCGACTTTGTGCGCGACACGGCACGCATACCTGTCATAGAGACCGGTGCCGGCGTAGTGAACACCTACTTCGACAAGGACGGCGACCTGGAGATGGGCAAGAAGATCATCAACAATGCCAAGACCCGCCGCGTCAGCGTCTGCAATGCCCTCGACTGCCTCATCATTCACGAGAGCCGGCTCAACGACCTGCCCGCACTGGTAGAGCCGCTGCTGACCCACACACCGCCCGTCACGCTTTATTGCGACGAGCAGTCTTTCGCGGCGGTAGCAAACTCTACACTCTACACGTTACACGCTACACTCATAAAGCATGCTACGGACGACAGCTTCGGCACGGAGTTCATGGACTATAAGATGGCCATCAAGACCGTCGGCTCGCTCGACGAGGCGCTGGCTCATATCGACATGAACGGCTCTGGTCACAGCGAGGCCATCATCACCCGCGACGAGCAGGCTGCCCGCCGTTTCCAGGCTCACGTCGATGCCGCCTGCGTCTACTGGAACGCTCCCACCTCGTTCACCGACGGGGCACAGTTCGGCCTCGGCGCAGAGATTGGCATCAGCACGCAGAAGCTCGGCCCGCGAGGCCCCATGGCTTTGGAAGAGATAACGACCTACAAATGGCTCATTGAGGGCGAAGGACAGATAAGAAAGTAACAAGTTTTTGCAAGTGATGAGTAACAGAAGACGTTCAATGAACAGTGTGGTGAGGGTGCTGCTGGCGCTCTTCACTCTGCACCTGTCGCTCGTCACTGTCATGGCACAGACAGCCACCAACAGGCTGGACTCGCTGCAGAAAGAGATGTACCGTCTCTTCTCAAAACAAGAAGTACAAGAGTTTAACGACGTAGTAGAGCAGCTGAAGGCAGAAGCCCTACGTGTCGGCGACGAGCACGCCTTCTACAAAGCGTGGGCCAACCAAGCCAACTACAACTTCACCAAGCAGCGACAGAGAGGGTTCGACATGTGCCGTGACATGCGCCTCTATGCACAGCAGCACAACAGCAAGTACGGACTCTACACATCCTCCTATGCCAATGCAGGCATGCTTTCCAGCCTCAGGCAATATGACATGGCTGAAAAAGAATACCTGGAATGCATAGAGTTCTTAAACAGCAACTTCCCGGATGAGAGCAAGGCTCCTGTCTATCTTTCATTGGCAAAGATTTACCAGAACCAAAACCAACCTAAAAAAGTGAGGGAATGTGCCGATATTGTAATTGCCGACCCACGTACCAGCAAACTCCACAAGCTGAATGCACTGAGTTATAAGTGCTTCTCGTTCACACAACTTGATGGTTCACAGAAGGAGGCGTTTAACAAGAGCTATGAGGAGCGCAAACGCTTGCAGGCCGAGATAGGGCAAGAAGGATTCTTTTCTCTCATTTTAGAATATGAGCACTCCCTGCTGAACGGAGACTATGACCAGGCATTGGAATTCGCCAACGCGATGCCACCCTTAGAGAAGAAGAGCGCGATGGCGCGCATTTATGAAAAGCGAGGAATGTATAAAGAGGCACTGCATTGGTACAAGCGTTACCGTGACCACCGCGACTCAGTCAATATTGCCGAGTTCAGACGACAGTCGACCGACCATACCATGGAACTGAACGTTCAACGTGCGGAGAGCGAAGCAAAGGACTTGCGATTGGCCAATCAGGAGCTGCAGCTGCAACAGCAGGAGCAGGAACTGCGACAGCGTCAGCTGGAGGCGGAAGCCGCCGAGCTGGAACTGAAGAACCGCGACGCTGAGCTGGCCAATGCCGCCATGCAACTGGAGCAAGCCTCACTCAACAGCGAGGTAAAGGAGTTGCAGTACCGTCAGCAACTGGCTGAGATGGAGGCGCAGAAGAATGCCGAGGAGGCACGGCGACTCTCGCAAACATACATATTTATTATAATAGGCATTGTCGTGGCCGCGCTTTCCTTCTTCACCTACCGCAGAATGAAGCAGGTGCGCAAACTGAAGGCTATCAACGAAGAGCTGCGCACCGCTTACGAGCAGCTGGAGCAGACCACCACGGTGAAGAACCGCATTGAGAACGAGCTGCGCATTGCACGCGACATACAGATGACGATGGTGCCCGAGGTCTTCCCCGACCGTGCCGACCTGGACATGCATGCCTACATTCAGCCGGCAAAGGAGGTGGGCGGCGACCTCTACACTTTCCTGCTCGTCGACCGACCCGACGACGAGGACCACAGCGAGGCACTGCTCTACTTCTGCATCGGCGACGTCAGCGGAAAGGGTGTACCGGCATCGCTCTTCATGGCGCAGACCACCAGGCTCTTCCGCTCCATGGCTGCACAGGGACTGATGCCGGCAGAAATTGCCAACAGGATGAACCGCGAGCTGTCGGAGCACAATGATCAAGGCATGTTCGTCACCATGTTCATCGGACTGACCGACTTGCACACCGGACACATGGACTTCTGCAACTGTGGCCACAACCCGCCCGTCGTCAACGGAGAGTTCCTCAACGTCGAAAGCAATGCCCCACTGGCACTGTGGCCTGAGATGGACTTCGTGGGCGAGGAGATACACGACATACGCGGACAACGCCTGCTGCTCTACACCGACGGACTAAACGAGGCCGAGGACGAAAGCCAGAACCAGTTTGGCAACGACCACTTGCTGGAGCTGATGCAGCAGCATCTCGGCTACGATGCCCAGCAGACCATCGACATGCTGCGCGAAGCCGTGGCAGAGCATGTAGGCAACGCCCTGCCATCCGACGACCTGACCATGCTGTGCATCAAAATTAAGAAATAACAATAAGGACAAAGACATAAGAAACACCATGAGAACTTTTATCAACGTCAATGACATCGGCCCGCTGGACAAGGCGATGGCCGAGGCTTTTGAGATCAAGAACGACCGTTACAAGTACCAGCATCTGGGCAAGAACAAGACCCTGATGATGATTTTCTTCAACAACAGCTTACGCACCCGCTTGTCGACACAGAAGGCCGCCATGAACCTGGGCATGAACGTCATCGTGCTCGACGTCAACGCCGGCGCATGGAAACTGGAGACTGAGCGCGGCGTCATCATGGACGGCGATAAGAGTGAGCATCTTTTAGAGGCCATTCCCGTGATGGGTTGCTACTGTGACATCATCGGCGTGCGCAGCTTTGCCGGCTTGACCGACCGCGAGTACGACTATGCCGAGACGGTGCTACAGCAATTTATCAAGTACAGCGGCCGACCCGTCTTCGCCATGGAAACAGCCACCGTTCACCCATTGCAGGCTTTCGCCGATTTAATAACGATTGAGGAGCACAAGGTCGTTGAGCGCCCGAAGGTTGTGCTGACCTGGGCCCCTCACTGCCGTGCTCTACCACAGGCCGTGCCCAACAGCTTTGCCCAGTGGATGAACGCCGCCAATGTTGACCTCGTCATCACCCATCCCGAGGGCTATGAGCTGGATCCGAAGTTCGTGGCCGGTGCCCGTGTGGAATACGACCAGAAGAAAGCCTTCGAGGGCGCCGACTTCATCTACGCGAAGAACTGGTCAAACCCCGGCGTGACGAATCCTGCTGACTACGGCAAGATAACCTGCGAGGACCGCTCATGGACAGTGGACACCGAGCACATGTCATGGACAAACAACGGCAAGTTCATGCACTGCCTGCCCGTGCGCCGCAACCTCATCGTCACCGACGACGTCATTGAGTCGCCCAACTCGCTTGTCATCCCAGAGGCCGCCAACCGCGAAATCAGTTGCTCGGTAGTATTAAAGAGAATGTTGGAAGCACTATGAGTATTCTTCCCCTTTGGGCGTGGATTGTGTTCTACGTCCTGGTGTTCATCATGCTCATTGCCGACCTGAAGATGTTCGGCAAGAAAGGACAGCATGAGGTGGGCGTGAAAGAGGCACTGCAGATGACCGCCGTGTGGATTGGCGTGTCGCTGGTGTTCTGTGCCGGCATTTATTTCTTTTATCCCGTCGAGTCGCACGAGAAGGCGATGGAGTTTCTGGCGGGTTATCTGATAGAGAAGTCGCTGTCGATGGATAACCTCTTTGTCTTCCTGATGCTCTTCTCCTACTTTGGCATCAAGGGCAAGTACCAGCACGAGGTGCTCTTCTGGGGCATCTTCGGTGCGTTGGTGCTGCGCAGCGTGTTCATCTTTGCGGGTGCGGCCATGGTAGAGCGCTTCGAGTGGGTGCTCGGTCTGTTCGGTCTGTTCCTGCTTTACACGGGCAGCAAGATGTTCACCCACGACGAGAGTGTGCAGACCGACCCGGGCAACAACTTCATCGTCAAGCTGTTTAAGCGCTTCTTCCCCGTCACCGACAAGATGCACGAAGACAAGTTCTTCGTCAGAGTCGGCGTCTCGGGAGAGGGACGGGGTAGGCTTTTTGCCACGCCGCTGTTCATCGCCCTCATTGTCATCGAGACCACCGACGTGGCCTTCGCCGTTGACAGCATCCCCGCCGTGTTCTCCGTGAGCCGCGACCCGTTCATCGTGCTCACCAGCAACATCTTCGCCATCCTCGGCCTGCGAGCCCTCTACTTCGCACTGGCTGCCGTGGCCAAGTATTTCACCTATCTGAAGTATGGCTTAGGCATCATCCTCATCTTTGTTGGCATTAAGATGCTGCTGGCCATGAACGAATACATCAACCAGATAGGTTCGTGGCTGGGCCTTGAGCTGAACATGCCACACATCGAAGTGCCCACGCCGCTGTCGCTGGCCATCATCTTTGGTGTGCTGGTGCTGTCGATGGGCCTGTCGGTCATCCTCTCGAAAAGAAAAGCGCAATAGTTGTTACCGGTCGACGGCATAGTCGAACAGGTCGAAATGGGTGAATCCCATGGTCTCTAACTGATGGCGGCTGCTCTGGCGGTCGCCATCATTATTATATGCTGCGATGAGCGGCAGGCGGATGACAACGCGCTCCTGCTGCTGCCGCTCAGCCAGGATGCGCAGGTTCTGCTGCACGAGGGCCGGTGAGCCTCCCGTGTAGCGGTGGTAGATGTCGGGATTCATGTCCTTCACATCTATATAATACTCGGTGATGTAGGGGATGACGGTCTCCAGCCGCTTCGTCGGCACGTTGAGCGACGACTCTACGTAGATGTGCCACTCCTTCGGGCAGAGCTGGGCGAAGCGCTCGATGAAATCGCTGTAGAGCAGCGGCTCGCCGCCGCCGAAGCAGACGCCGCCGCCTGTGGCCAAGAAGTACAGGTTGTCCTTCATCAGCTCATCCACCAGTTCATCGGGCGTCATCCACTGCCAGATGCTGTCCTCCTCCCAGCACTGACGGTTGAGGCAATAGGCACAGCGCAAAGGGCAGCCGTGAAAGGCCACCAGCGTGGTGACGCCGCCGCCATCGACGTTGAGCCGATGGCGGGCGATGGCTATGAGCGGCGCTTTCACTCAGCCCTGAAAATGACAGGAAGGGTAAAGTTGGTGACGCAAGCCTCACCCAGCTGCTTGCCGGGATGCCATTTGGGCATGGCGTTGACGACGCGCAGGGCTTCCTTGTCGCAAGCCGGACTGAGCGACTTGGCCACCTTTGCATCGCTGATGGTGCCGTCCTTCTCAATCTTGAAGTTCACGATGACACGGCCGATGACACACTCCTCATCAGGCATGCGGACGTTTTCTTTCAGATAAGCCTCCAAGGCTGCCTGACCGCCAGGAAAGTGGGGTGCCTCTTCCACGACACCTTCCAGCACCTTCTCGTTTGCTCGCACAGGCTGGATGGTGTCGCTCGTTGCTGGCATGGGTATCTTGCCTGCCAGAGGCTTCTCCAAACTGTCTTGGAGTGCCACCGGCGGCTCAGGCGGCATCACGGGGATGCCGGCCAGTGGTGGCTGGAGGACTTTGACGATGCCGCAGCTGCTCAGCCCGGCCATGCCCATGGCAATGCCGGCTACGGCCACCTTCTTGCCCAGCTTTTTTCGCTTGAGGAGTTCGCCCTCCAAATAGCGCACCTCAGCCTCGCAGGCAGGACAGGTGCCGGCGCACTCGCCTTCGTGGGTACACTCCTGCGGTTCGTATTCAATCTCATTGGCCTCCGCTATCTGTTTGCGGATGTCCTTTAGTGTGTTGCAAGTGTGACGTCCTGATGTCATGTTCTGTCGGGGTTTTTCGTTTTTGGGTAGGGTATCTTGCCCATAATGAACCGTCGCTTAGGAGTTTCAGGTTTGGTGGTGTCGGTGGGTGTGCTGGCCTCTTTTTCCGGCTCCGCAATTCTGGCGCTGCCACAGCTACTTAGGCCAGTCTTGCCCTTGAGGAGTCCTGCCATAACTACCTTTTTACCAAGGGCTTTTCGCTTGAGGAGTTGGCCCTCTAAATAGCGCACCTCAGCCTCACAGGCAGGACAGGTGCCGGCGCACTCGCCTTCGTGGGTACACTCCTGCGGCTCGTACTTAATCTCGTTGGCCTCCGCTATCTGCTTGCGGATGGCCTTTAGTGCGTTGCAAGTGTCTCGTCCTGATGTCATATAAGATACAATAAATCCTTAGAAGAAGAAAACGGGTCGTGAGTTCTGTTGCTTTTGTGTTAGCTCGCTCTCCATGCGGCTGATGGCAGTCTGGAAGAAGAAGGCGACGAGGTGCTCGTCGGTGCCTTCGGAGCGAATCAGTCTCAAGGCACTGATATAGGCCGGCCGGTCGTTTACGTCAATGATCAGCAACGGATGTCCGGCCCGCATCAGGATAAAGTTCGACAGCAGCCGCCCCGTGCGGCCATTGCCGTCGCGGAAGGGATGCAGGTATTCGTAGTAGCCATGCCATCGCGCCGCCACGACGAGCGGGTGCTGCCCATCACTGAGTGCGCGCTCGGTGGACGCCATCAGCGACGGCACACGGGCGATGAGTTGCTTGTGGTCGCCAAAGATGGTGTCGCCAGCGGCCATGTCTTCTGTCGTGTAGTCACCGGCTACTGCTCCCGGACAGCGGTAGGCCAGCGTGTGTTCCACCACGAGACGGTTGGTTTCCTTCAGCAACGTCTCGTCGAAAGGACTCTGCAGATGGCTGGCAAGATAGTCAAAGGCGCGGAAATGGTCGGCCATTTCGGTGCACTCCAACAGGCTCCTGCCTACGGGAACCATCGCCATGCCTTGTTCGCGAAGGATGCGGGTGTCGTCAACGGTGAAGCTGTTGCCCTCGATGGCGCACGAATGAGCCGAGAAGAGTATCTCGTTGTACTCTCTCCAGTCCTGCGAGTTCATGCGGCGTACAATCTTCTCATCGTATCGCTGCCGCAAGTCCTCATATCGTGCTATCTCCTTCTCAAACATTTACTTGTTCAGTTTCCAGGTGACGCCGTCCTTGGTGTCCTTCACCTCGAAGCCTGCCTGTGCGAGGGCATCGCGTATCTGGTCGCTGGTGGCCCAGTCCTTGGCGGCCTTGGCCTTGGCGCGCAGGTCGAGCACCATGTCCACCACCTTGCCGAAGGCTTCCTCGCGCTCGGTTGAGTGCTGGGTAAGCGTTGCTTGGCTTTGCAGTCCGAGGATGTCCTCGGCGAAGAGGTGCATCACCTCCCTCAGCTCCTTCAGGCAGTCGGCGCAGATGGTGGCCTTGTGGTCGACGAGCCGGTTGACGACGGTGGCAGCCTCGAAGAGCAGGCTGATGACCTGGGGCGTGGCCAGGTCGTCGTTCATGGCGTCGTAGCAGCGGTCGCGGAGGGTCTTGACGGTGCGCTCGGTGTCGCCGTCACACTGTGAATTCTTCCCTCCGTCGGGGGGATTGAGGGGGGCTAGACGGTCGAGGTCGGCGATGGCGTTCTGCAACTTCTCCAGGCCTTTCTCGGCGGCCTGCAGGGCCTCGTCGCTGAAGTCGACGGTGCCGCGGTAGTGGGCGGAGAGGATGAAGAAGCGGATGGTCATGGGCGAGTAAGGCTTCGACAGCAGCTCGTGCTTTCCGGTAAAGAACTGCTCGAGGGTGATGAAGTTGCCGAGCGACTTGCCCATCTTCTGCCCATTGATGGTAATCATGTTGTTGTGCATCCAGTACTTCACGGCCTGGTGCCCCATGGCGGCCTGTGCCTGGGCTATCTCGCACTCATGGTGGGGGAAGACGAGGTCCAGTCCTCCGCCGTGGATGTCGAACTGCTCGCCGAGGTATTTGCGCCCCATGGCCGTGCATTCGCAGTGCCAGCCGGGGAAGCCGTCGCTCCACGGTGAGGGCCAGCGCATGATGTGCTCGGGCTGTGCCTTCTTCCACAGGGCGAAGTCAGCCTGATGGTGCTTCTCCCCCACCCCGTCGAGCTCACGGCTGGCGTCCTTCACATTCTCCAGCGAACGTCCGCTGAGGATGCCGTACTGGAACTGCTTGTTGTAGGCCTCGATGTCGAAGTAGATGCTGCCATTGCTCTCGTAGGCGAAGCCGTTGTCGAGAATCTGCTGCACCAGCTGCTGCTGCTCGATGATGTGTCCGGTGGCGCAGGGCTCAATGCTGGGCCTTAAGACACCCATCGAGTCCATGGCCTGGTGATAGCGGCGGGTGTAGTACTGCGCTATCTCCATCGGTTCCAACTGTTCCAGTCTGGCCTTCTTGGCTATCTTGTCCTCGCCCTCGTCGGCGTCGTGCTCCAAGTGGCCCACGTCGGTGATGTTGCGCACATAGCGCACCTTGTAGCCCAGGTGCTTCAGGTAGCGGAACAGCACGTCGAAGGTGATGGCGGGACGGGCGTGGCCCAGGTGTGGGTCGCCGTAGACGGTGGGGCCGCAGACATACATGCCCACGTTAGGGGCGTGCAGCGGTTCGAAACGTTCTTTCTGTCGTGTCAGTGTGTTATAGATTACAAGCTTGGAAGTCATTTTCTTTGTGGTATGTTTGGTAGGTGTGGTATGTTTGGTAGGTGTGGTATGTTTGGTAGGTGTGGTAGATTAGCCTATTCCGGCTTTGAGTCCTCGGATGACGGCCGAGGTGAAGCCTGCGTGCTCCATCTCGTTGAGGCCCTTGATGGTCACTCCTCCGGGCGTTGCCACCAGGTCGATGGCCTGTTCGGGGTGCATGCCGCTGGCTTGCAGCAGCTCCACTGCGCCGCGTATGGTCTGCATGACGATGTGCTTGGCGTCGTCGGCCTTGAAGCCCAGCTCCACGCCGCCCTCGCTGGCTGCGCGGATGTAACGCATGGCGTAGGCGATGCCGCAGGAGGCCAGCGTGGTGCCGGCGGCGAGGTGCTTTTCGTCGGTGATGATCACCTGGCCCATCTCCTCGAAGAGCGCCGTCACCAGGTCCCTCTGTTGCTGTGTCACAGCAGCACACGGCACGAGGAACGTCATGGACTGCAGCTGCGCGATGGCGATGTTGGGAATACAGAGGAACAGCGGCGGACACTGTGCGCCCAGCCACTCCTGGATGTTCTTCGACGGCACGCCGGCGGCTATCACCACCAGCGTCTGCTTGCTGGGCTGCAGTGCGTCCTTGATGCCTGTCAGCACCCGCTCCACCAGCCACGGCTTCACGACAACCATCACCACGTCGGCATCGGCCACAGCCTTTGCGTTGTCGGTGGTGGTGCTGACGCCCAATGCTGCAAACTTGCTGAGCACGGCCTGCGACGGGTCGCTCACGCAGATGTCCTTTCCTTCATGTCCGGCCTTCAGCAGGCCCTCGGCGGTGGCGCCGCCCATGGCGCCTGCCCCTATCATTGTTATCTTCATATCATTTTATTTCTATAGTTTATTGATTACATCAATGGTCAGACTGGTGTACTTGGCTATCAACTCAGCAGACATTCCGTCAGCTTTCATGCGACGTGCAGTGTTTTCCTTTTCGTCAGTGCGACCTTTCTCCATTCCCCTCTCCATTCCTTTCTCCATTCCTTCCTTGAATCCCTCGTAGGCTCCCTCCTCGCGGGCACCGTCCACGGTGTTGCGCAGGATGGCGCGGTCCATAAGGTAACGGTCGTAGATGATGCGCTCGTCGCGGCCCATGCGCATCAGGTCAAGCTTCTCACGAGCCTCCCGCAGACCGGGGGCATCGGCATCCTCGGGAATGTCGGTGGTGGACAGGAAGTAGAGCCACTGGTCGAGCGGCACACGGCTCCAGCGGTTGAAGTCGTTCACCTTCAGGATAACATAGCGCGGGTAGAGGTCGCTCACCTCGTCGGCCTGGAACTTCTGCTGCTGGAAGGGAGACAGCTTCAGTAGGTCGCCTTTCGTCAGGCCGTGGAACTCGGTCTTGCCCACGTAGACGCAGTCCTCGCCCTGGCCCAAGTCAAAATACACAATGTTAATACTGTACACACGCTTGACGTGTTCATAGTTCTCGCCACTCTCAATATACTCGGTGACGAGCTTCGACGCGCCGAAGAGCATCCGCTGGAAGTAGGCCTGCTCCGGCTCGCCCTGCACCTCGATGAGCAGCAGGTCGCCATTCTCATCCTCCGCCAGCAGGTCTACGCGGTTGCTCTTCGCATCGGCGTCGGCCTTGTTGCTCTCGCTCTCAAGCAGGCGATGGATTTTGATACTCTTCTTGCGGAGGACTACAGCCACGAAGCCCTCAAGGACGTCGTGGTTAGCCTTTTCGCGGAGCAGGTGCTTCAGCGCCCAGTCGAAGCTGATGAATGTGCGTTTTCCTCTTACCATGTCTGTATGTTTAAATGTGCACTAATCGCTGTCCTCCGGTTGTACTCTGATGAGTCTTTCTATAAAGTCGTCGGCGTCGGCCTTTGTCAGGCACAGCGGCGGCAGCAGGCGCAGGATGTTCTCTCCTGCGGCGCCCGTGAAGCAGTGCTCGTGGCGGATGAGCGGCTTGCGCACCATCTTGTGCGGCATGTCGAGCTCGATGCCTATCATCAGACCGCGGCCGCGCACCTCCTTGATGTGCGAGCTGCCTATGTTGCGGATGCCCTCCATGAGGTAGTCGCCTATGACGCGGGCGTTCTCCACCAGCCCTTCATCCTCCATCACGTCGAGTGTGGCCAGTGCGGCAGCGCAGGCCAAATGGTTGCCGCCGAAGGTGGTGCCCAGCTGTCCGTAGACAGGCTCGAAGTCGGGACTGATCATTACGGCGCCCATGGGGAACCCGTTGGCAATGCCTTTCGCCATGGTGATGATGTCGGGCTTGATGCCCAGATGCTGATGAGCGAAGAACTTGCCGCTGCGCCCGTAGCCGCACTGTATCTCGTCGGCGATGAGGGGCACGTGGTAGCGCTTGCAGGCGTAGGCCAGCTTCTGCGCAAACTCCGGCGTGGCCATCTGGATGCCGCCCACACCCTGAATACATTCGAGGATGACGGCGGCGATGCCACCGCGGCTCAGCTCACGCACCCACGGCTCGAGGTCGTTCAGCGGCAGGAAGCGCACGTGGTGGTTGTCGTTGATGGGAGCCACAATCTTGCGGTTGTGTGTCACCTCTACGGCCAGCGATGTGCGACCATGGAAAGCGCCCTCGCAGGAGAGCACGCGCACATTGCCCGTCTTAAACGATGCCAGCTTCAGCGCGTTCTCGTTGGCCTCGGCACCGCTGTTGATGAGAAACAGCTGATAGTCCTCATAGCCGCTGGCTTTGCCGAGTCTCTCGGCCAGCTCCACCTGCAGTTTGTTCACCACCGAGTTCGAGTAGAAGGCTATCTTCCCGAGCTGCTCCGTCACTTTTTCTATGTAGTGTGGATGTGAATGTCCGATGCTGATGACAGCATGGCCGCCATAGAGATCAAGATACTCCTGCCCCTTGTCATCCCAGACGCGGCAGCCTTTGCCCCTGACGATGTTCACGTCGAAGAGCGGGTAAACGTCGAATAGTTTCATGTTGTTTCCTTTCTTTTTCTGCTCATTGGGTGCAAAGTTACGAAAAAGTCGGGCGCAAAACAAAGAAACTGTTGTTTTTTTTTGCCGAGGCTTCGCATTTTTGTCCCACCACTGCAGATTTTCGTCCGAAGGCTTCGGACGAAGAGTCCGAAGCCTTCGGACAACGAGTCCGAAGCCTTCGGACAGAGTGTCCGAAGCCTTCGGACTTTTTTGAGGGTGCCCCCCGATAGCGTGGCGCACGTGTTCGTGCGCACCATCCAGCTGAAAAAGCGGAAGAACCATCATTTTGTTGGCAAAAAATGCGGAACGAAAGGAAAAAAGTAGTAACTTTGCACGGACGGAGACACAACGCCGTCGGAAAGCTATGACCTACGAAGAAGTCATCAAAGAATTGGAGCTGCTGCGCGCCGCCGGCCTGAATCCAATGCTGTGCGACACCGAGGTGCCGCTGGTCGACGTGCCAGTGCTGGCCGGCACCCCCTCAGACGCTGGCGATGTGACGAGCAACGAGTATGTGCTGATGCCCCGCAAGCTGGTGGGCCAGCATCCCGTGTTCCTCATCGACGTCGACGGTTTGTCGATGCACGATGCCGACATCATGCCCGGCGACCGCTTGGAGGTGCAGATGGACACTGCCGTCAACGACGGCGACATTGTGGTGGCCGAGGTGGACGGCGGCTTCACGGTGAAGGCGTTCTTCACCGATGGCGATGGCCGCCAGTGGCTCGTGCCGCAGAACACCAGTTTTGCGCCCATCCTGCTCGACAACCGCCCGTGGCGAGTCATCGGCAAGGTCATAGGCCTGCGCAAGGGCATACCGAGGGCCTCCTACGCCGACTGCGCCAAGGCGGTGCTCAACGCCAGCCGACAGACACGGAGCGAAGGTGCGGCCACACTGCCGCCAGAGCAGCCTACCATACTGATATTCAGGAAGTATCATCAGCGGCGGGCCGTCGACTACAACGCTGTGCGACAGGCCGTGGAGCGCGTCGTACTGAAGCAGATGCGCCACGCCTACGAGTGGTATGCCGCCTACCGCGTGCTGATGGACCTGGGGCTGATAGACGACCCGATGCTGACGCGCTTTGCCCAGCAGATGAACGTCTGGTTTCCCGACGCCTCCATACGCTGCAGCGCCGACCGCATGGGCGACTATGCCGTGGGCTACACCGCCAGATCCTCGAAGCTGTGGAACGTCGAGATGTATCGCCGCGACATGCGCCAGGGACAGTCGATAACGGCCTTCAACACGCTCCTCCACCGCTGCGAAGAGCTGTACGCCGCCCTCTTCCCACTTCCCCTGCTCGAGCCGGGGCTGCCATTCTGATGCGCCAAAACAAAAAAAAACCTACATCTTTATTTTATTGTGACATAATAAAACGGCAAGAAAAACGTTATTATAGCGTGTTAAGGCGAAGTCTGCTGATTTTGGCCGTTCTATTTGTGGCCTGCTTCGAGGCCCGTGCACAGTACGACCCGTCGCTCAGTCATTACTGGGCGATGCAGACGGCATATAACCCTGCCGCCGTGGGCAAGCAGGACAAAATCAACGTCAATGCCATTTATTCCATGGCGCTGGCAGGCTTTGAGCACAACCCCAAGACCATGTTTTCTGTGGCCGACATGCCGTTCTTTTTCCTCGGCGCCTATCACGGCGTGGGCGTGCGCTTCATGAGCGATGGCATCGGCCTCTTCTCCCACAACAACATCGGCCTGCAGTATGCCTATCGCCATAAGCTTTTCGGCGGTATGCTGGCAGTGGGCATACAGGGCGGCATGCTCAGCGAGAAATTCGACGGCTCGAAAATAGAGATGGAGCAGACCAACGACCTGGCACTGCCCACGGCAGAAGTGGAGGGCAACTCGCTCGACCTGGGCGCCGGACTCTACTATCAGCGCAAGAGCTGGTATGTAGGCGCTGCAGTGCAGCATCTCACGGCGCCTACTGTGGAAATGGGTGAGACAAGTCAGATAAAGGTGCCCATGTCATTTTATTTGAACGCAGGATGCAATATTCAGCTAAGAAATCCGTTATTATCGATACAGCCCTCTGTCTTCGGACAGAGCGATGGCATCAGCCACCGTGCCGACATCACCACCCGACTGACCTACAAGCACGAGGAGAAGATGATGTATGCAGGCGTGGGCTACAGCCCTACGAACTCAGTGTCGGTGTTCCTGGGAGGCGTCTTCCACGGCATCACACTGGGCTATAGCTATGAGGCCTTCACCAACGGTGTGGGGCTTGGCTACGGCTCCCACGAGCTCTTCCTGGGCTATCAGACCGACGTCAACCTCTTTAAGAAGGGGAGAAACAGGCACCAGAGCGTGAGAATTCTCTGAGATTGAGAGAATGAGAAAATGAGAGAATGAGAAATTGAGAGAATGAGAAATTGAGAGAATGAGAGAATGAGAGAATGAGAGAATGAGACATTTGGAAACATATAAAAATAAGAATATGATGAAAAGTAGCAGAATGAGAAAGGAAGCTGGGAAAAGAGTAGTGCAAAAGGCATTCCTCATTTTCTCATTTTCTTCATTTCTCATTTTCTTGACTGCCTGCTTCGGCGGCAAGGAGACGATGGCCAACGGCGGCGAACTGACAGGCGCTGCCGGACGTGCGTTTGCAGAACCTGCTCCTTACGGCATGGTGCTCATCAAGCGAGGACACCTGAAGATGGGTATGGAGAAAGAGGACTCGCTGTGGGGACGACAGACACCTACCAGAGACATCAGCGTGGAGGGATTCTGGATGGACGACACAGAGATTACCAACTCCGAGTACCGCCAGTTTGTGGCCTACGTGCGCGACAGCATCATCCGCGAGCGACTGGCAGACCCCAACTACGGTGGCGACGAGACCTACAAGATTGAGGAGGACAAGGACGGCGAGCCCATCAAGCCCTACCTGAACTGGAAGAAGTCACTGCCCCGCAAGCCCAACGAGGACGAGCAGCGTGCCTTGGAGAGCGTCTATGTCATACATCCGGTGACAGGCGAGAAAATGCTCGATGCCAAGCAGATGAACTACCGCTACGAAATCTACGACTATGTAGAGGCCGCCAAGCGACAGTACAGGGAGGACCCCGAAGAGCGACATCTCGACACCGACCAGTGGGACCCGCAGAAGCAGAAGCCCATCTACAACGAGAAAATATATATCTCGAAAGACACAGCCTACGTCGATGACGAGGGAAAGATACACAGCGAGACGCTCAACAGGGAATACACCGGGCCCTGGGACTTCCTCAATACATACATTATTAATATATATCCCGACACGACGTGCTGGGTGAACGACTTCCCCAACGCCGACAACGAGATGTATATGCGCAACTATTTCTCCAACGCCGCCTACAACGACTATCCCGTGGTGGGTGTCACGTGGGAGCAGGCCAACGCCTTCTGCGCCTGGCGCACCGAGTTCCTGCTGAAGGGCCTCGGCCCGGCGGCACGCTTTGTGCAGCGCTACCGTCTGCCGACAGAGGCGGAGTGGGAATATGCTGCACGGGGCAAGAACCAGAACGAGTTCCCGTGGGAGAACGAGGACGTGGCATCGGGCAAGGGATGCTTCTTCGCCAACTTCAAGCCTGACGACGGCAACTACACCAAGGACGGCAACCTCATCACATCGAAGGCCGGCATCTACAGCGCCAACAGCAACGGGCTCTTCGACATGGCTGGCAACGTGGCCGAATGGACATCGACCATCTACACCGAGGCCGGCGTCGACGCCATGAACGACATCAACCCGCAGCTGAAGTACAACGCCGCCAAGGAAGACCCCTACCGGCTGAAGAAGAAGAGCGTGCGCGGAGGCTCGTGGAAAGATCCAGAGAGCTACATCCGCTCGGCATGGCGCAGCAGCGAATACCAGAACCAGCCACGCTCCTACATCGGCTTCCGCTGCGTCCGCAGCCTGGCCAACACCTCCAGCGAGAAAGCAAAGCCCGCCAAGGCAACAGCTAAAAAGAAAAGGAAATAAGGCTTTATCGTGATAACGTTATAACGAGATCACGTTATAACGACAAAACGTAATAACGTTATAACGTGATAACGACAAAACGAAATAACGTGATAACGTGATAACGTGATAACGACAAAAACGAGAGAAGAAAACAACGAAAAACGACAGCAAAAATGACCAAATACAGCAAATTCAATCCCATCTACCGCCTGCAGAAATGGCTCGACAGCGTGCCAGGGCAGACGTTCATGAACTACGCCTACAGCTGGGGCGCCTCCATCGTCATCCTCGGTGCTTTGTTTAAGCTCACCCACCTGCCAGGCGCTAACACCATGCTCTTCCTCGGCATGGGCACTGAGGTGCTGGTGTTCTTCATCGCAGGCTTCGACCGTCCCTTCGACAAGACCGAAGAGGGCAAGGAGCTGCCCACACATGTCGTAGACGTAGAGAACCCGGAGGGCACGACAGAGGGCACCGCAACTCCCGCTGTTGCCAGCGGCGGCACCATCATCATTGGTGGCGGCGGCTCGGCAGAAGGTGCTGGCGGCGAAGGCAGCAGCGTAGAAGGCGAAGGCGCTGGCAGCGGCATTGCCGGCGGCGGCGGTGTCATCAGCGGTGGCGGCTTCATTGGTGGCGGCGGCTATGTCGGCGGCGGCTACGGCGGTGGTGCTGTGGCTGGCGAAGGCGACGCTGCGGCCGAGGGCATCACAGTGGGCGAAGGCGGAAGTGCCATTCCTGTCAGTGGCGGCATCATCAGTGGCGGCATCATAGGCGGCATCGCAGCTCCGCAGCAGCCCGAACTGCCCGACATCGATCCTGCAGAGATGGAGGAGGCCACGCAGAACTACGTGGAGCAGCTGAAGAGCCTCACAGAGACGCTGAAGAAAGTCAGCGAGCAGAGCGAGCGCCTCACACGCGACAGCGAGGAGATGGAGAACCTCAACCGCACGCTCACCGGCATCTGCAAGGTCTATGAGATGCAGCTCAAGGGTGCCAGCCAGCAGATAGGCACCATCGACCAGATCAACGAGCAGAGCCGCCGCATGGCCGACCAGATAGCCGAGCTGAACAAAATCTACACCCGCATGATAGAGGCCATGACCGTCAACATGAAAGCAGTGAATAGTTGATAGTGTATAGTTTATAGTTATGATGACAAAGAAAGCTTGCCAGGAAATCATAACTATTCACTATCAGTTATAAACTATAAACTAAAAAAAGAATATGGCAATAAGGAAAAGACCCGTATCTCCGCGCCAGAAGATGATCAACCTGATGTACGTCGTGTTGATGGCTATGCTGGCATTGAACGTCTCCAACGAGGTGCTCAACGGCTTTGCCATTGTGCAGGAAAGCCTCAACCGCACCACAGAGAACGCCACGCAGGAGAACCAGGTCATCTACGACGACTTTGAACAACAGATGGCGGCCAACCCGCAGAAGGTGAAGGAATGGTATGACAAGGCCATGCTGGTGAAAGAGATGAGCCAGAAGCTTTACGGCCTCGCCTCCGAGCTGAAGATGGCCATCGCCAAGGAGGCTGACGGTCAGAAAGGAAACCCCGACAGCCTGCAGAACAAGGAAGACCTGGAGGCCGCCAACCAGATTATGCTCGCTCCGGGACGCGGACGAGGCGAAGAGCTGAAGAAAGCCATAGAGACCTATCGCGAGGGCATCCTTGCCATGGTGACCGACTCGGTGAAGCGACAGCACATAGCCAGCGACCTCACCACAGAGGTGCCTTCAGGCATCTTGGGAAAGAACTGGCAGGAATACATGTTCGAGGCCATGCCGGCAGTGGCCGCCATCACCATGCTGACAAAGCTGCAGAACGACGTGCGCAACGCCGAGAAAGAGGTGCTGCACACACTGGTGCAGAACATCGACGTGAAGGACATACGCGTCAACCTGCTCGACGCCTTCGTCATACCCAACTCGCAGACCATCGTGCAGGGCGACCGCTTCTCGGCACGCATCGTCATGGCGGCCATCGACACGACGCAGGTGCCCGAGATTTACATCGGCGACCGCAAGGTGGAGCTGCCCGACAACATCTATGAAACCGTATGCTCGCGCACCGGTGACTTCACCTTGAGCGGATATATACAGACCATCAATGGCAACGGCGACCGCATACGCCGCGACTTCTCGCAGAAGTACACCGTGGTGGAGCCCAGCGCCACCGTCAGCGCCGACCTCACACGTATGCTCTACGCCGGCTATGCCAACCCCATCAGCGTGTCGGTGCCGGGCGTGCCCCTGAACAAGATATCGGCCTCGATGACCAACGGCACGCTGACGCCAAACGGCGCCGGCAAGTACATCGCCCATCCCACGAAGATAGGACAGGACGCCGTCATCACCGTTACCTCGACGAACACGGGACGGCCGCAGACCATGGGAACATTCACGTTCCGAGTGCGCAAGCTGCCCGACCCCACACCTTACATCGACATCACCGACGAGGCCGGCAACCCCGCCCGATTCAAAGGTGGCAACATGCCGAAGGGTAGCCTCATGGCCGTGGAGACCATCGGAGCGGCCATCGACGACGGCATCCTCGACATCGGATTCCGCGTGCAGTCATTCGAGACGGTGTTCTTCGACAACATGGGTAACGCCAAGCCGCTGGCCAGCGACGGAGCACGATTCTCGGCAGCACAGAAAGACCAGTTCCGAAAGCTCAACCGCGGACGGCGCTTCTACATCTCGCGCGTCGTGGCTGTAGGCCCTGACGGCATTGAGCGCACGCTGACGACAGCCATGGAAATCAAGGTCAATTAAAAAAACGCAGAAGACTATGAACATGAAGTCACTGAAGCAGACAGCTCTGGCGGCAGGCATACTGCTGGCAGCGGCGGGGTGTGACCCCAAAGTGGTAACCGACATGTACACCAACGAGTTTGCTGCCGTGTCGCCCGACTCTGTGCGGCTGTTTGTCAAAGGCGAGAAGATGCCGCCAAGCACGCGGGCCATAGGCGAGGTGAAGGTGGTAGACAACGGTTTCTCGACGAAAGGAACGCTGGAGCGTGTCCTGCAGATGGCCGTTGAGGCGACAGCCAAGAACGGCGGCAACGCACTGGTCATCACCGAGCACCGCACGCCTGACATGAGATCGACCATCAACCGCGTCTGGGGCACGATGCTGCGAATGCCCGACGATGCGGCCGACAGCCTGCCCACCATGACCGTCCAGGAGCTGCTCGCACAGCGCATGGCAGCAGCGGGCAGGGGCTATCAGCAGGAAATGGAGAGACAGCAGCAGCTGAGGGAAGAGAGACGCAAGCTGCAGCCGCTCAACGTTCTGCGGGTCAGTGCAGGGCCGTCAGTCATGACGTCGGAGTTTGTCACTAACTATCGCACCTACAAGTCGCGCACAGGCTTCGACCTCCTCGTCGACTACGACCATCTGTGGAAATCGGGATTCGGCTTCGGCATCAACTACCTATACAACTCCACGTCGTTTGACGGCGATTACAACACACACATCCACTACTTCGGTCCCAGCTTAGTCATGGCGCTGGCAACGCGGAAATGGCGCTTCGACGGTGCGTGGGGCGTTGGCTATGCCCACTACACAGAATCGCTGGGCAACCAATCAGAAAGCGAGGACAATGCGGCCATCTTCTTTCGCGCTGGTGCGGAATATCGCGTGGCAAAGCACTTGGCCATCGGCCTGCAGATACACACACTCAGTATGCCACAGAAGAAGCCCGAGGGAGTGGAACTGAAGAAAAACGAGTTCTACGGCATACGCCATCTGAGCCCGCACGTCCGTTTGTGCTACTATCTCTAAGAACAATAAAAGAAGATCATACATACATCAAGAACAATGGGAATGAGAAGAAATAGCTTGAGAGCCAATCGCCAGTGGATCATGGTCGTGGCTTTGTCATTTGTCATTTGCCACTTATCGCTGAGCGAAGCACAGGCCCAGCCGCGCCAGCGACGCAACCAGCAGGCGCAGCAGACCCAGCAGGCGCAGCAGCAGAGCACGCAGCAGGGAGGCATGACGCAACGAATGAGGATCATGTATCCCACAGCCGTAGAGATGCCCGAGGATGTGGTGTGGCGGCGCGACATCTACCGCGAGATAGACCTGAGCCTGAAGGAGAACGCCGGACTCTACGACCCCGTAGAGCCGCAGGGCAAGCGACTGAACCTCTTCACATACGTCTTCAAGCTGGCACTCAACAGCTACATACCCGTCTATGAGTACAACCTCGACGGCAACGAGGTGCTGGAGGAACAGGCAAAGGTGGACATGAAGAGCATACTCGACAACTATCACATCTACTACACCGAAGAGGGCGGCAAGGTGAAGGTGGACAACAGCGACATACCCTCGGCAGAGGTGAAGATGTACTACCTGAAGGAGTGCGCCTACTACGACCAGGCCAACACCACCTTCCACATCAAGCCCATCGCCTTCTGCCCCGTCATGGTGCGTGAAGACGACTTCGGAGGAGAGTCGGCCAAGTATCCACTGTTCTGGGTGAAGTACACCGACGTGGAGCCATATCTCAGCCGGCAGAGCATCAAGGTGAGCGACGTCAACGATGCCGCCCAGATGAACCTCGACGACTTCTTCACGATGAACAAGTACAAGGGAAAGATCTACAAGACGGCCAACCGCTTGGGCAAGACGATAGCACAGATAGCCGGCGAGGACAGCACGAAGTACAGTGCCGAGCAGAAGCGTATAGAAGCCGAGCTGGAGGCTTTCCGCAAGAACATCTTCGGCGACCCGGCACGACGCGACAGCCTCGACAGCATAGCAGCAGCCGACCCGAAGGCTGCCAAGGCCACCGCGAAGAAGAAACGCGAGCGCAGCAGCCGCAGCGAGAGGGCCAGCTCGACACCCAGCAGCGGATCGCAGCCAGCACGCGTCTCAGTGCGACGGGAGCGCCACTAATACATCAGGTCAATTACCTAATCGGAAGGAACGATGGAAACGAAGAACAACAATGTGAGGAAATGGTGGCTGTACGGCGCATTGGTGTCGTTTGTCATTGCCGTGGTAGGGGTCATTCTCGTGCTCTTTGTGTTTAAGGACAAAAAGTCGCACAAGGCCTACGATGATGAGGATGATGAAGACGACACAGAGGTGGTGGAAAAGCGGCATCATGCCTGGGACGATGATGAATGGGACGACGAGGAATGGGACGACGAGGATGACATGGAGGAAAGGAAGTCGAAGAACTCGCTCGACGACCTCGACGACATCCGCGACATTCCCGACGAGGAGGTGATCACGCCGGAAGAGCCCGATGACACCGACGACAGCATCTACGACGTGGTGGAGCAACAGCCGCAGTTCTCAGAAGGAGACATCAGCGTATGGCTCAGTCAAAACATACAGTATCCGCCCGAGGCCATGGCCGATGGCATACACGGCAGAGTGCTCTGCCAGTTTATCGTTGAGAAAGACGGAACCATCAGCAATGTCACCGTGCTGCGAAGCGTCGACCCCTTATTAGACAAGGAGGCCGTGCGCGTTCTTGAGAGCATGCCCAACTGGAAACCTGGCATGAAGGACGGACAGCCCGTGCGCGTGAAGTACACCGTACCCATATCGTTCAATCTATAATAATTCTCATTGCACACGCTTATGGCACGTAAGGTAATAGGCATCGGCGAGACCGTCCTCGACATCATCTTCAAGGACAACAAGCCAGTGGGAGCCATGCCCGGAGGCTCAGTGTTCAACAGCATCATCTCGTTAGGACGCTCAGGAGTGAAATGCGCGTTCATCAGCGAGACAGGCAACGACCGCGTGGGGCGAACCATCCTCGACTGCCTCAAGGAAAACGGCGTCGACGCCACAAGCGTCTATGTCTATCCCGACTCGAAGTCGCCACTATCGCTCGCATTCCTCAACGAGCAGAACGATGCTGAGTACATCTTCTATAAAGACCACCCCAACGACCGGCTGGAGTTCACCTTCCCCGACATCAAGCCCGACGACATCGTGCTCTTCGGCTCCTACTACGCCGTCAATCCTGTCATACGCCCCCAGGTGGTGGGCTTCCTCGACTATGCCCGACAGCATGGTGCCATTCTCTACTACGACGTCAACTTCCGAGCCTCACACAAGAACGAGGTGCTGAAACTCACCTCCAATATCCTGGAGAACCTGGAGTATGCCGACATTGTGCGCGGCTCCACCGAAGACTTCGAGGTGATGTTCCGCAAGAGCGACCCCGACGTCATCTATCGCACACAGATAGCCTTCTACACCAAGCGCTTCATCTGCACACAGGGGGCCAAGCCCGTGGAGCTGCGCGCTGAGAACGGCCTGAAGAAAAGCTATGCAGTGCAGACCGGGGGAGAAACGGTCAGCACCATCGGAGCGGGCGACAACTTCAACGCCGGCTTCGTCTTCGGCCTCATACGCTATGGCATCACGCGTCAGCAGATAGAGCAGGGCCTCACCGAGCAGCAGTGGGACCAGCTCATTGGCTGTGCACAACTGTTCTCCGCAGAAGTGTGCCGGAGCCTCAACAACAGCGTCAGCCCCGAATTTGGAAAAAGAATGGCGGAAAAGCTCTCTCTGTAAAGCTTGCACGCCCACTGGCCGTATGGTGCACGTATTCGTGCACACCGTCACAAAACATGCTGAAATGAAGAAGATTTATAAAGCTCACATCCTCTATACAAAAGAGAAGCATCGCTTCGAGGTGTTGGAGAACGGATATGTAGCCGTGAACGCCGATGGGCGCGTGGCAGGCGTGGCCACAGACTTGGCGTCGCTGGCCGATGATGACGCAGAAGTCACCGATTTTGGCGACCGTCTGCTCATTCCTGCCATGAACGACCTGCATGTGCACGCCCCGCAGTATCGCAATCAGGGTATCGCCATGGACTTGGAACTGCTGCCGTGGCTGCAAAGCTACACTTTTCCTGAGGAAGTGAAATTTGCCGACGTGGCCTATGCTGAGCGTATGTACCGCCGCTTTGTGCACGACCTGTGGCGCTTCGGCACCATGCGCGCCTGTGTGTTTGCCACCGTTCATACCGAGAGCACCCGCCTGCTGATGCGCCTCTTCCGAGAGACCGGCATGGGTGCGCTGGTGGGCAAGGTGGCCATGAACCGCAACTGCCCTCAAGGGCTCAGGGAGTCGGTGGAAGAGATGGTGCAGGGCTATGAGACGCTGATAGAAGAGTGCGGGGATAGGAGTGAAGAGTCGTTGGTGCGACCCATCATCACGCCCCGTTTCATCCCGTCGTGTACGTCCGAGATGCTCCGCGCCTGTGGCCAGCTGGCGGCTAAATATCAGTTGCCCGTGCAGTCGCATCTCTCAGAGAACAAGGATGAGATAGACTGGGTGCAGTCGCTGGAAAAGGAGAGCACCTGCTATGGCGATGCCTACGACCGCTACGGCCTCTTCGGACAGACACCCACCGTGATGGCCCACTGCGTATGGACTGAAGGCGAAGAGCTGGCACTGATGAAGCGCCGCAAGGTGGTGGTGGCCCACTGTCCCACGTCGAATTTCAATGTGGCCTCGGGCATGGCACCCATCCGACAGTTCCTCGACGAAGGACTGAGTGTGGGACTCGGCAGCGACATCAGCGGCGGCCACGACCTGAACATCTTCCGCATGATGGTCTATGCCATACAGGTGAGCAAGATGCACTATCAGAAGAATTTCCATCTGCCATTCCTCTCGCTGTCAGAGGCGTTCTGGCTTGCCACAAAGTCAGCCGGGAGCTCCTTCGGACGTGTGGGAAGTTTCGAGCCGGGCTATGAGTTCGACGCCCTCGTCATTGACGACAGCAACCTGAATTTCGACAACTATTCGCTATTAGAGCGGCTGGAGCGTTACATCTATCTGGGCGACGACCGCCAGATTGTGCACCGCTTCTGCCGGGGAAAGATGATTAAAGAACCTGAGTTCGACAGGCAATAACAAGCCTCCTTCCTTTCTTCACTCAATGTCGACGACGGTGATGCCGGCGCCGCCAAACTGCACATGCTCGTCGCGGAAGTGGGCGACATTGGGCACGGTGGCCAGATACTGGCGGATGAGCTGGCGCAGGATGCCCGTGCCAGTGCCGTGGAGGATGCGCACGCGGCTCATGCCCACAAGGATGGCATCGTCGATGAAATAGGTGACGGCCTGAATGGCCTCGTCGCCACGCATGCCGCGCACGTCAAGGTCCTGGTGGAAATTCATCTTGCGAGAGTCGATGGCGGCACGTGTACCTGCACCTAATGTGGCGTAGCTGCCGGAAATCTGTGCATTGCGTTCCTCGGCCTTCGTCTGCTCTTTCACAGGGGCCTTGGCAGGCTCCAGACGGTCTAAGCGCATCTTCGTGCGCATGCTGCCGAAGACAATCACCGCCTGCTTGCCGTCAATCTTCTCTATCGTGCCAATGCTGGTGAGGCCTTTGATGCGGACGGTGGAACCGGGCAGAAGTGAAGACTGATGAGTGGAAAGTGAAGAATTGCCTTCCGCGGTTCCTGTAGGTGAAGGTTTGGCGGTAGCCGATTCTTCACTCTTAGCTTTTAACTTTTCATTTTTCCGCTCCTCCTTTCTCTTCTTCCGCTCCTCTATCTGGCGCATCTTCCGCTCTATCAGCTCATCGTTCTGGCGGGTGTCGATGCCCTCCACCTCCTGCTTAAACTGCTCCATCTCCTCACGGATGCGGCGTGTGGCCTCTCTCTCGGCCTGCTGTTCACGAATCTCGCGGATGGCATTCTCAATCTTCTTGTTGGCCTGAGAGAGCAGCTCCTCGGCCTGCTCCTTTGCACGCCGGAGGATGGCCTTGCGCTCCTGCTCTATCTCCTCGATGCTGGCCTCCAGCTTCTCGCCTCTTGCCTCCAGCTTCTTCTCGTGCTGGTGGATGGTCTGGCGCTTGCCCTCCCAATAGCGCTTGTCGCGCACGATGTCCTGCAGGTACTTGTCGCTCTGGATGTATTCGCGGCCCACAATGTCGCTGGCATCGTTGATCACCTCCTCGGGCAGGCCTGTCTTACGGGCTATCTCGATGGCAAAGCTGCTGCCCGGCTGGCCGATGCTGAGCTGGAAGAGGGCACGCATCTCGTTACGGTCGTAGAGCATCGCGCCGTTGACCACGCCCTCATGGCCGTCGGCGAAGTGCTTCAGGTTCTGATAATGGGTGGTGATGACACCAAAGGCCTTCTTCTTCCAAAACTGCTTCAGCACCGCCTCGGCTATGGCACCGCCAATCATCGGCTCAGTACCACCGCCAAACTCGTCGATGAGCAGTAGCGTGTGCTCGTTGCAGTTGCGAATCATCTGCTTCATGTTCATCAGATGGCTGGAGTACGTCGACAGGTCATCCTCAATGCTCTGCTCATCGCCGATGTCTATCATGATGCTGTCGAACATGCCGCAGAGTGAGCGCTCGCCCACAGGAATGCTCACACCGCATTGCAGCATATACTGCAGCAGTCCCACCGTCTTCAGGCACACCGACTTGCCGCCCGCATTGGGGCCGGAGATAATAAGCAGGGTGGTGGCGGGAGCCTTCAGCTCGATGTCTAATGGCACCACTTTCTTGCCCTGTTTCTCCAACGAGAGCTGCAGCAGCGGATGGACAGCCTGAATCCAGTCAATATGCGGCTTTGACAGAACCTGCGGCATCGGCTCAATGGCTTTCGTCAGCTTGGCCAGCTCAGCTTTAGCGTGAATCAGGTCTATCTGTGCCAGAAATTCATACGAGTTCAGAATCTCGGTGGCTTGAGGGCGCACCTCATCGCTGAACACCGTCAGGATGCGGATAATCTCGCGTCGTTCGGCAGCCTCCAGCTCACGCACCTTGTTATTGGCTTCCACCACCTCCGTCGGCTCAATGAACACGGTCTTGCCCGTTGCCGACTCATCATGCACAATGCCGTTGATTCTGCGCTTCACGCTGGGCGAGACGGGAATCATCAGGCGCCCGTCGCGCACCGTCGGAGCAGCATCCTTGTCCACCAAGCCGTCTTTTTGAGCCGCATGAAGTATCGTATATAAGGTACGCGAGATGGAACCCTCCATCTTCAGCATGTCGTGGCGGATGCCCGCAAGCGTCATCGTCGCCGAGTCCTTGATCTTGCCAAATTTATCCAGAATAGAGTCTATGCGGCGCATCATGGCCGGGAAAGTCGCCACATCCTGTGTCAATCTTTGCAGGGCAGGATAGGCGTATTCAGCTACAGGAAGAGAGTCGTTATCTTGATTGAGATACTTCACAATATTTGCAATCGTCTCCAGCGACCGCCGCAAGTCCCACACCTCCTGCTCTTCCAGATGTGTGCCTTCAAGTCGGATACGTTTGATGCTCTCGCGCACGTCGAAGAAATACTGCATGGGGAAATCGGTGGCTTTCTCCTGCAAACGGCGGAACTCACGCGTCTGCTCCAGCCATTCATTCACCTCGGCGACATCAGTGGAAAAGGCTATCTTGTCCACCTTCTCCTTGCCGAGTGTGCTCAGGCACCGCTCACGCAGCAGCGTCCGTATCTCATCAAATCCAATCTTACGTTCAAAGTTTTCTGGGTAAATCATGGTGCAAAGGTACGAAAAAGTTAGAAGTTAGGGGGCACGACGGAGGAGTTTTTGGACCGTTGATTCGTAAATAATGTTAAACGGCAAAAAATAACGCCTCCGTCCTGCCCCCTAACTCCCAACTATTTTGTACCTTTGCACCCGCTTTTCAAGCAACTCGGGCACTGGAGAGATGGTAGAGTGGTCGATTACAACGGTCTTGAAAACCGTCGCACGGAGACGTGCCGGGGGTTCGAATCCCTCTCTCTCCGCCAAGAATTTGAGAAACCCGCTGATTTTCAGTGGGTTTCTTTCTTTTTACAAAAACTGCTCCCCCTGACTGCTCCCCCTGACATTTTTAAGATTATTTAAGTGTTTCCTTTCTAAAAATGCCTCAAAATGCCACTTTTAACGGTATCTGTGAGCGTTTTTGAGGTTTTCTCATTATCTTTGTACCAAAATTCCGTATATGTGTAATATAAAGATAATAAAAGGTGTATTCGACACAAATTTAGAGCTTGAACATGCAAGCGTCGTGGCTGGTTTCCCTTCTCCTGCTGACGATTACAGGCATGAGACATTAGACTTCAATCGCGATTATATCAGACACCCCGAAGCATCGTTCTATGGTGATGTAGAAGGTGATAGTATGAAAGATGCTGGCCTTTTAGATGGCGATAGGGTTATTATTGACAGAGCTGTAGAACCGCATCATGGCTCGATAGTAGTTGCATGGTGGGATGGCGGTTTTACAATGAAGTTCCTGGATCTAACCCACAAAGATGAAGGCTACATCGAATTGCGCCCAGCCAATGACGATTTCCCTGTGTTCTGTGTTGATGATCCAGAGCAGTTCCAAGTGTGGGGGGTGGTTATCCATTTAATCCGTACTTTTGAGAAAATATAATATATGTACGGCATCATTGACTGTGATAACTGCTACGTATCATGTGAGCGTGTCTTTCGGCCTGATCTGGAAGGTGTGCCTGTAGTCGTATTGAGTAATAACGACGGTTGCGTAGTGGCTCGCAGTAATGAAGCAAAGAAGATGGGAATAAAGGCCGGTACACCATACTTCCAACTGGCGCAACAGTTCCCTAACCAGAAGATTGCAGTCTTTTCGTCAAATTATGAATTATATGGTGAACTGACTGGACGTATAGTAAGCATTATCAGTAAAGAAGTTCCAGCATATTTCCGCTACAGTATCGACGAATGCTTTGTGTACCTCGATGGAATGGAGCACCTGGACTTGAAGCGGTGGGGAGAGGAACTACATAAGAAGATAAAGCAGTACGTCGGTATGCCAGTGAGTATAGGACTTGCACCCAATAAGACACTGGCTAAGATGGCCTCTCACTTTGCCAAGAAATATCAGGGCTACCGTCACTGTTGCATGATAGATACCGACGAGAAACGAATCAAGGCTCTTAAACTGTACCCCATCGATGAAGTCTGGGGTATTGGTAGAAGATATGCTGCCAAACTTGATGCTTTGGGAGTTAGGACGGCCTATGACTTTGCCGCACACAATGGCGATTGGGTTAAGCTCACATTTAACAACATTGTCATTCAAAGAACCTGGCGCGAACTGAATGGCGAAGACTGTGTGCCAAACGAAGAATTGACCAAAAAGAAAAGTATCTGCACAAGTCGCTCTTTTAATGGCATGATTTCTGACATTGAGGGGCTAAGAACTCAGGTTGCAAACTATGCTGCTCGATGTGCTGAGAAACTGAGAATGCAGAGTACAGTTGCGTCATCGGTGGGCGTTTTCCTGAATACAAATGCTTTCAGGGAGGATCTTGCTCAGTATTGGAATTTTCAGGAACAACGGCTTATCACACCTACCAGTTCTACCATTACCATTGTTCAGACGGCCAACGAGATACTGAAAAGGATTTACAGGCAGGGCTATCAGTACAAGAAAGCAGGAGTTATCGTTATGGGTTTCGGTGCTGACAGTCCAATCCAGCAAGATCTATTTGATATAAATGCCGAACAGTTCCAGAAGATGAAGCGGCTCGATGAAGTAATAGACCGCATAAACAGGATGCAGGGTAGTGAAACGATAGTGCTTGGTGCGCAACAGTACACCCGAAAGGACGGAAAGGGCAAAGCAGATGTTTTCGCCAATGCCATCAAACATGACCACAAAAGCCCTAATCCTACAACGAGGTGGTCGGACGTGATACGGCTAAATTCAGAAAAAGGAAAGACTAACAAATAAAAAGGGCTATTCTCACGAACCGCCCAACAAAGATAGTTAACCATCTTACATAATTCTTCTTTTTATTTTTTCAAGCGTATGAAAAATGGGGGCGACGTTTTGTATTAACAAATTTCATATTGGACAAAATTATGAAAATTTTAGCCGCCCCCCTTATTGCATGTATTACCAAGCATCCCAGCCGTTATCTTCGCCGTCGTAGTCAAACTCATCATCAAGACCTGACACTCTCATACGACGCTCATCATAATTACTGGCAGCTAACAACTGGTGTGCAACTCTAACATAGACTACTTCCATTTCTGGTTTTAGATACGACTTTTTCATAATTGTTCCTCCTTATTTGATTACCTTTTTACCATTTATCACATATACGCCTTTCGGCAATTTATCAAGATTGTCACCAAGGTACAAACCATTGATAGAATATATTCCTTCTGATTTCTCAGATCCTTCTTCACTACATACTTCGCTTATTGTTGTTGTTATACCATCAACATTGATTGCTCTAATTCTTGCAGCGGAAGGGGTCGATGGTTGGAAGTAGGCACGAAGTCCTTTTATAGTGCCATCTGCTGAAAGGGATTTTATTGTATTATTACCAGCCAAGTAATAGCATCCCTCCCCAGGTTGAACAGCATTGAATGTTGGAACGAAATCGTAATCACCGCCTCTGGTAGAATAGAGATTTTTCGTATTTATGTAATATCTCCCAGGGTTGGCGAACATCATTTCTTGATAGTCGGCTCTAAACATTTCATCAGGTATGCTACAATTACAGATTTCCTTAACATCTTCGTATGGTTTTATAAGGAAAGGATGACCAGCACTGACTTTATCTGTACTTGTAAAATTAAGAACTCCATTCCCTGAAGATTCAAAAACGGCCAATTCTCCAATGCTATTATCAATATCGAATGGCATAACTAAAGTGTTCCATTGACCAGCTTTAAGGTTTCTTCTCACAACAGCATTCAACATAGCATCTTCAATAGATTCATCAATTCCTGATTCATCAGAGAACAGAAAGTACCAGAAATGACGAGGGTTGTATAGATAAGCTAACAATTGGTATTCTGGTGTAGGAGGAAGGGCTATGCCGCATATTTTTAACCCGCTGTAATCCCAACTATAATTGTTGGCACATACATTTAAGTCATCAAGAATATAATTAGTCCAGTAGTAACCGAGTATGTCCGTTATCATTGTATAATTCTCTATCTGCATGGATATGTATTTTCCAGAATAGTTACCAGTCAGATATTCTTCCTCGGTAATATAAATTGGCTCATCATCCTTCAATACAACATTCCCATCAGAACTATTAAGAACTGTCGTAACTGCTGTTAGTGTAGGTATTTTATTTTCAGTCTTCTTAACTCCATACACTACGCCAGAGAAATAGCCTTTATTTGGGAGTTTGGATGTATTAAGTTCAAGAAGGTTTTTCAGATTTACATAGACTCCCCCATTTCCATCTTGTAACAATGCCATACCTCTATTAGTTGCTCTGACGATCCCTGATTCGACATTCATTTTGACAGGTTGATTGTCGGGGAGGTTATAGAAGTCTGTCAAATCTGTAATAGACTGTTCGGCAGGGAAATCACTATTTATGTCATAGCATTTGACACCTGTTATCTTTATACTCCTGATTTTTACCTTATAATTCTGGCTTGCATCAGTTTTTCTGGCCCTAAATATTAAAGTCACTTTGTTCTTAGGGTATGTGTCACTATACTTCAACTCATAAAATCCATTTCCGTATGATAGCAAGTTAAAAGGTGTCATTTCTCTCGTGTTGCCATCAACATTGTAGTAGAATGACTTTATATTGCCAATAGTCCAGTCATCATAAGATTCCACTGTAAAGACAAAGCTTTTGTAAAAGGTATTATTGAAATCAACAGTAGTTCGCAAAACCGCAGTTTCATTAAGGTTGAGAATACTGTAATCTATGGTCGCTGGTTGATTAGCATTCGCATACCACCTCCCACTTTGATTGTCCCAAGTGTCATCTATACCAGAGTTTACAAAAGAATAGTAATAGAGTGTTTCACTACTTTGACCATACACATTGCTAATTGCTAAACAAAGTAGCATTAGCAGCCCGATTTTGAGTTTAGTTCTTTTCATAATCTGTTTGTTTTAAGTGAATAAATATAGAAAGACGCTGCAAATTTACGATGGTTATTTTATGCCACAAAACCACAACGGTGGTGGAACATGAGCATAGTGAAGTCTGTTGTACTTTTGCAGTCTTATAAGGAAGGCTCTGTGTAGTAAACATCTTCAATGGCTCGCAATTTCTATACAGGAGCATAGTATAAACCAGCCTCAAAGCCCTGTGCTTGTGGGGCGAAAGTATTATGCCAGATGAATGAAATTGAAGAATTAAAAGAGGTATTGAGGGTGACATTATCGAGGCTGAAAGAAAAAGGTGTTACAGATCAAGACATCACGGAACTGATCAAAGGTGAACGGCAAAGAGTTAGCAGGCTGAAAGTGACAAGCGACTTACAGCTATTGCTTGTCGATTATCGGGCAGAGATAAAGTTAGAGCCATTGCATAGAGCGATATATCTGCTATTTCTTAGACATCCTGAAGGAATCCGCTATAAAGAACTGCCAGACTATCGGGAAGAACTGGCCGCTATCTATCATTCTATGAAACGAAACACACAGGCAAGGAAAAAGGTTGAGCGTAGTATCATCGACGTAACAGACCCTCTCTGTCATTCCATCATAGAAAAGTGTGGCAGAATAAACAGTATCATCAGGCATACCATTCCTATAGATGTAGCAGGGGAATACATGATACAGGGAGAGAAAGGTGAGATTAGAAGAATCTCACTTGACAGAAATCTGTTAGTGTGGGAAAATGAGCGAGGCTAAAATCCTTATATATAGAATAAAATACAAATCATCAGAAAAAGATGATATAATAGAAGATTAGAATTATAGATTTATATTCAAGTTAAAACTATCTGGAGAATATTTTGATCTACGGAGATAGGTATTTGAAAGTAGGGATTGGGCTTGTGATACAGCTAAGGTCTGTATGGCATTGACTGATTCACTTGAAGGGGTAAAAAGGCGAAGAGCCTTTTTATTTTTGTCCGCTAAAAGCCTTATATATAAGAGAAAAACAACAATTATGTATAACAATTTAAAGGACAAATCAATGAACAAATGAAAAAGATTTTAACGAGTTTACCTCCAGCATTAGGGCTTATCTGCCAGGTACTCATTATTGCGAACCTTGGATTAGAGGTTTACAAGTTTTTTAAGCCCAAGAAAGACAATTCCCCTCATGGCCACAAATAAAATGAAATGACCTATGAGAAGGCAACTGACATTCTAATTGTAGTGCTTGACGCTACATTACAGATTCTTAAAGCTATCAAGAAACTACGCAGTCTGACAAACAGCAACAAGAAAAAAGGCAGCGGAGATTCTTATGTTTACGACAATTAAAACAATAACAACAATGGCAGCAAAGAACAAAAAAGAACAGCAGACAGAAATCAAGCCTATCGAGGCTGAAATTATGTCCGAAGAAACATTAGGCATCAACGATCCTGAAATCATTGAGGCCGAAGTTATCGAGATCGAAGAACAGGGTGACAATCACCCTAACTTCATCGAATCCAACACCCAGGCTATCACGCTTGCGGAGTTGACAGAAAACAACATCATCCCCACCTTCAGCGACAACAGCCTGACTATTTCGCACCAGAACTTTATCGGTGCTGTAACGACTATGGCTGAGAAGGTGTTCGGAGAACTCACACCTGTTGAGTGCCGTGTGTCACACCCCATCATTGGGCGTGTACCAAGTGCTCAGTACAAAAAGGCAAGTGAACTGACTGATGACGAAAAGACCGTGTTCTACCAGCGCATGGCATTCGTCTGTCACGTCAAAGACCTAACGCGCTCCATCAATGGCCAAACCGTGCATTTGTGTGTCGGTGGCGTTAGAGCGTACAACGAAGATAAACTTTACAACCGCATTTCGCCGATGAAATTCAAAGTATTCGTCGGCTGGCAGGTACGAGTTTGTTCTAACCTCATGTTGACTTGTGACGGAAACAGCGGAACAATCGAGTGCTTAACCGAGGCTGACATTATGCAAAAAGCCTTTGAGCTATTCGAGAACTTCAATCCGAACAAAGAAAACACCCTACGCCTCTTGGAGAACTTGCATACAACCGTTCTCACAGAGGAACAATTCTGTAAGATTGTCGGCAGACTGAGACTTTATCAGTTCCTGCCACTCTCAGAACAGAGACAACTTCCGGCGTTCAACATTGGCGACCAAGCCGTGAACGCTATGGTAAAAGGATATGTCAGCAATCCCAATTTCGGTAAGAAAGAGGGAGAGGACATTACCTGTTGGAATCTACTACAGCTTGCGACCGAAGCAACCAAGGCGGCATACATAGACCGCTTCATCGACCGCAATCAGTCATGTGTGGATTTTTCTATCGGAATCCAGAAAGCCCTCAATGGTGAGGACACCGAAGGTTATAACTGGTTCCTTTCATAGTTGGCTTTATGCCTTCTGTGACCCTAAGCAGGGGATAACATATATACCAAAAAGTATCAATGTGTTATCCCTTGTTTTTTCGTTTGTAACAAATTTCATTAACTTAACACCAAAAGAATTATGTGTAAAATTCAAATTCCAGAGGGTGCAACCCTCGACGAGCGTAGAAGCATTTGCTTTGATGCACTCTACAAAATGAATCTTAATGACAAGGTTGAAAAGAAAGACAATCTTACATACCTGTCATGGTCTGAGGCATGGAAAGCCTTTAAGGAGGTCTATCCATCTGCAACGTATCGTGTCATCAGCAACCCCGACACGAAGCTCCCTTATTTCGTCGATCCGAATGTTGGCATCATGGTATTTACCGAAGTGACCGCCGACGATCTGACGCAATCCATGTTCCTTCCTGTGTTGAACACCTCTATGAAAGCAATGAGGCTGCAACCCTACAACTATCAGGTTTGGGATAAGAAGAACAATCGTTATGTTGAGCGTACTTGCGAGGCTGCAACTATGTTTGACGTGAACAAGGCCATCATGCGCTGCCTGGTTAAGAACCTGGCAATGTTTGGCTTGGGTCTCTACATCTATCAGGGGGAGGACATTCCCAGCGATTCTTCCGATGATATTGCAACCAATAATGTTGCAGATCCGAAGAAAAACACCACCCGACGGGCAAAGACTATCACTGCACCTGCACCACAGCAGCCTGCACCGCCCGTAGATCGCTTTGCAGGTATCAAGAACGCCATCAATGCGACTCCAGATACCGATGCACTTCTTGACCTCTACCTTCAGCACCAGAATGAGGTAGAAGGGAATCCTGAGATAAAGGCTCTTTTCACAGAGCGTAAACACCAACTTAAACAAGCAGCTTAATCAATATGGCAGCAACAAAAAGAATCGAACTGAAAGATAGTGGAATCCTCTTCGATGAAGTGGCTCACACCTATCTACTTGGTGACAAGTATCTCTCTGGTATAACAGGGATGCTTGACAGACAATTCGGCTATTCCTATGAGAATGTGCCTGAGAATGTTCTTGAAGAAGCCAGAATCTACGGAACGGCTTTACACAAGGAACTGGAGGACTTCGATGCTCAGTGGATCAATTCAGGTTCAGTTGAGTGTGCCGATTACATCCAAATCTGCAAAGAGAATGGGCTAAGTCACGCTGAGAGTGAATATTGTGTGACAGACGGCAAGGATTGGGCTTCAAAGATTGATAAGGTGTATAGAACCTCTGACGATACATTCGACATCTGCGACCTAAAGAGCTATGGATCTATGACTGCGGAAAAGCAAGCAAAGGCCCGCTGGCAGTTATCCATCTATGCCTATCTGTTTGAACTACAGAACAAGAAGGCAAAAGTTGGCCGTTTGTTCATCATCCATCTTCGCAACAAACCGAAGAAGGACGGAACTTTCGACCATATCAACGACATTATTTTTGTTGAGCGTATTCCGAGCGAGATTTGCAAGGAACTGCTCGATACAGACCTCAGAGGGGAACAATTCAAGAACCCCTATGCAATTCCAGATGACATCAGCGCACAGGAGGCAGAAATCCGTGAACTGATGGAAACAAAATCATCCGTTGAGGAAAGACTGGCTACCATCAAGGCCAATATCCTTACCAAAATGGAATCTCTCGACATTCGGACTTGGGCGACAAACACAATGCGCCTGACCCGAAAATTACCTACGACAAGAGCATCATTCAACAGCTCTTTGTTCAAGGCAGATCATCCTGACATGGACTTTAGCCCCTATGAGCGAGTTTCACAGGTGGCAGGAAGTCTGGTGATAACAGTGTAGGCAGAAACAAATCTGTCAAACACTATCCTACCGAAGAGGGGGAATCGTGTAAAAGCGGTTTCCCCTCTTTTTCTTTTAATCTCTATCAATTTAAACAGTAAACAATATGGATTTTCAAGAATTAGAACAACTGAAACAAAGCCGTGAATATAAAGCGGCAGAGGCATTAACCGACGCATTGAATACGATGGGTTGGTCGCCTAAGAAGTTCGCAATGTCCGTAGCCTTACAGCATAGGACGCTGCAACAGGAACTTGCAAGAACGATGGTTGCTACTATCCGTGTGATGGGAAGTGACGATTACGGTTATGACCTCAGAAATGAGGGAAGCCACGAAGCCGCCAAGAAGATGGTGGAATCTGGAATACTCGATGACATCTACCTACCTTTCATTTAGCGTATGGAACTGGAGTGTACTTGCTGCCAGATCACGCTTGAAGAATGGGAGCAGAAGATGAAGAATACGAAGCCAATCAATTACAAATGGTTGGTGAACAAAATCAAAAAGCATCTGCCTCAGTTGTACGAGGCACTTTGCTTGAACTTCTACAATCCTTGGGAAGAACAATGCAGTAGGAATAAGGAATACTACATACTTGTTCATTCCGGCATAGAATACTTTATCAGAAAATAAACACTTATGGAAAGAAGAAATTATCACATCAGAAAAACTATCGACATTGTAGTTTCAGCTCCATGTTGGGAACTGCAAGATGATACAGAGCGTTGGGCAACAAACAATATTATCCCCGACTGCTTAATCAAAGACGAGAATGACCTCCACAAAATCAGCGATGTCCGATTAGTCAACAACGACGATGATCAGGACAGTTTTGTTGTGGTATCTTGGCCTGACAGCCAGGATCTATGCGAATACGAGAACTACACCGACTATTGCACCTTCATCATGGGTGACGGCCTGGATTGTGGTAGTTATCTCGTAAACAAGGTATGGTACTCACGCCTACTGAATGGAGAACTCCGTAAGGTAGAAGAATTAGTAGAAATCGAATATTAACAATTAAAGTAACAGACAAATGAACATCAACGATTTTATTTTCAGCAGAACTCAGCCTCAAAAGAAAATTGATACTATCAATGCTCTTACACAGGACGAGCTTTTATCCATCCATGAAGAAACTGTTAAGCGTATCGTTAAGGACGCAGGCAGTAAGATTTGGAAAACCAGAGACAAGCGACTCCGTATCAGTCAGGAACGACGTGCAGGGAACGCTTGGAACTCCTCCATTGATGAAGTTCAACTTATCAAAGGAAAGTTGTTTTTAGAGGTATATCTGCAATACGAAAACACAGATACCTCTACAAGCGAGGAATATGACGATTTCTTCCGTCAGGGAAAGTTTCGCGGTGAGGTACGACGTTTAGACAGACATGGGAATGGTAGAACCTACTATTATCTGTATGACACTTCCGACAAGGCAAGCGTTATGAAGTCTATCCTACTTGAATATGTTTACCGTAAGTATGCTGATAAGCTCAAAGCACAGGCAGCATGAAGAAGGTGAAGATTGGCGATCAGGTACTATATGTGCCTTGGTCTAAGCCTGACAGGACTGCAACTGTTAAGGTGATTGAGATTTGCAGGCGCGGAGAGAAGAACGGCCACAATGTAGAATCCTGTGACCTAGACCAGCATCAGGACGGCACTATTACGTTAAGTGATGGCCATTGGTGCTACTTCAATCAAGTTAAACGAGTAATAAACCAATAATAAAATGGCAACAAGAAAAAGAAAAGAAACAACCGCCGAGAGGAACCGACGCAAGCAGTTGGAGTTTCTTTACGGCAAAGAGAATGCTAAGAATCCAATGTACCAAACCGTTCATCATGTTCACCATGAGACTGTACGGCATTGTGATTATTGTGGCAAACCTATGACCAGGAGCGATGTAAATGATTATGGATCGCTCTGTGAATCATGCTACATGAAGGAATACTATGGCAAATAAGCATTCCCACAAGAACGTTGATCCATGTGAGAGACGTATCAAGAAACTGGAGGAACAAATTCACTACCTTGTTGAACTTTTAACAGAGAAACAACTGGATCAGTATATCCTCTATTGCGAGAACCAAATATTAACATAAGCAGTTAAGAATGGGTTGTAGGCTTCATGTAGCCAGAGTGTATAAAGTAGAATATGCTCTGGGTGACGCTTTTAATTACAAGAGCGAGGAATTTCATAATCTGCTTTCGGCTTGTGGCTTGGAATATACAGGCGACGAATACGATTCTGATTTTGAAGTACAAAAAGACGAATGGCGCAAAGCCATTGACAAACTAAAGCATCTAAACGACCTCGAAGATGAAAAAAGAGAAGAAATCAAAGGGGCTATAGATGATTTGGTAAGTACAACAGACGAGGTGGTTAGTATGATGGAATACTATCTTGAACATGGCGATCCTGATATTGACTACCTTCACCTAAGTTTCTTTTAAGACTATGGCAGAGACAGACAACAACAACGAGAGAGCGGCAAAGCATATCTGGAACGATGCACTACAGCGTTCCTTCCAGCCGTTTTCATGGGGTTTGGACTTTAGCAGCGTTAAGACGATTGAGAATGGCACAGCCTTTCACGTCAAAGCAGCGTGGGTACATATCCAGTACAAGAAGGAGGTGGATAGCTTCAAGTTGACCATCATTCCCGACGATAAGCAGAGAAGTCGAATTGTACGCGAGGGGCTTTTACTGGCTAAACTCGTTCCTACAATAGATGACACTGTAAAGCATGGCACACTATCAGACAACCCCGTATGTCACGAATACGGACTTGTGTCGGAGAGAATAGCCGTGTAGAATCCCTCTTATGACAGAAACGGAGGATGTGTGAGATTATCAATAACGACAGAATTTGAAACCTCACATATCCTTCGTTTTCTTATCCTCAACAGACAGAAATGTGTTCAATCCTTTTTGTGTTCATTTAATTAGCGACACAGCCGATGGAACACACTTTTTTGTATTCACCTAACACTTTGAATTAAATGAATGAAAAGACAGCAGTCATTTATGCAAGAGTGTCCTCAGTCAGCGACAGGCAGGACACAAGCCGGCAAATAAGAGATTTGGAAATCTTAGCGAAAGAAAAATCACTGAAAGTCGTGAACACCTACGAAGAGCATATTTCAGGCGCAAAGAAAACTCAGGAAAGACCCGTTCTCTCTGAGTGCCTGCAATACTGTATCTCCAATCATGTCAGCGTTCTTCTTCTCTCAGAACTTAGCCGTCTGGGAAGGAATGTTGATGATGTACTCTCTAACGTGAAGCTCTGCAAGGAAAACCACCTCAATGTGTATTTCCAGAAAGAGCAACTATCAATCTTCAACGCGGACGGCAAAGAACACCCATTCTTGACCATCTTCATTGCCGTGCTGGGAACGTGTGCAGAAATGGAGCGTGAAAACATCAAATTCAGGCTCAACTCAGGAAAAGCACAGTTCATGGCAAAAGGCGGCAAAGTAGGTCGCAAGGCGGGCTACAAAAAGCCTGACGAGAAGTTTCAAGAACAATACGCAGCCGTCATCAAGCAGCTAAAGAAAGGCTATCCGATTAGGATGATAGCAGTCAACTGTGGGTGCGGTATCAGTACAGTACAACGAATCAAGAAAAAATTTATAGACAATGAACAAGACAACTGAAAACATCAAGAACCAGGGAGGAGCCACTATCAGAACGCTCAACCCTAATCCTGTGGCACAAGCATTCATCTACTGCAAAGAACAACGCGCCAAGATAGTGCAGCTTATCAATCATGGTTTCCTGCCCCATCATACTTCGGTGGGCGTGGGTAAGACTGGTAAGGATCATTGGCGAGTGGAAAAGTATAGGGGTAAATTCGGACGTGGTTTTAAAATGATAACCACCTCGCCCTTCTCAACAAATTTCAATCACCTCACATATTTCACAATAGCATGATACGATACCATTTTACAATTACTGTGCAAGGTGTTCGTGTCAAAGCAAACGTGAACGCAAGAAATCCTCAATCTGCCTTTGGGAAAGTCAAACGGCAATACCCGATGGCAGAAAAGATACACCTTGTGAGAAGCGAGAAAATCTCAGATTATTAACTTTCAAATCTTTTTGTTATGCCAAACTGGTGTGATACAACTTACAAATGTGTGGGCGATTTGAAGGAAGTAAGATCGCTCCACAAAATAATCAAGGCCAATGACAAGCGTAAAACACCGCGAATAAAGAATGGCTTTGGTACTCTTTGGCTCGGCAACATAATAAATGCTCTCGGTGAAGATTGGGAGAAACTAAGATGCAGAGGGTCAATTATCGACTACCAACTGGACGGCAATGTTCTAACCATCTACCAAAATACGGCTTGGTGTGAACAAGAGGGCTTTAGGGAGTGTATAGAAAAGAAATACCCTTCCATCAAGGTTTATTACCGTGAAGAAGAACCTGGCAATGACGTTTTCTTTACCAACGACACTAACGGCGACTATTTCCCAGACCGCTATTTCCTCGACAATTACGACGAACCGCTTTACTATGAGACAATCGAAGAAGCTGCCGAAAGCGTATCTGGAATTGTTGGCTACGATGTGAGCCCTACAGTAGATGCTATTACAGAAGCCTTGGATGACTATGAATGTAAGCATGAGGATGAAGATGTATTCTACTCTTTTCACGAATTTCAAATTGTAGAATCTTAAAACTTACACACAATGAAGAGATTTTTATGTAAGTGGTTAGGAAGATACCTAACCTGTGACCCATTCCCAATAACCATAAAGAAGAGCAATGGAGCAATACATTAAAGCCGTGACACTCCTTGACGTTGCGAAAGGAGAGGTCGTAATGATTAAGTTCACAGAATCGGAGCGACAGGAAATGAAGCAATATGACGATTTTTCTGTGTTCCTCAGTACATTGGAAGATATATACCAGTTCAAACTATCGAATTGTCACTATATCTGTTCCGATAATGTAAGGAAGATTGGGTATGAAACAACCGAAGAAGAATATGCCCAAGAAGTCCTGAGAAACGATGTCATTAAATCCGATGGACTGGAGGACTACTACCAACAGCAACTCGACAAAGCAACAGAAGATGACAAGAAAGAAATGATGGCCGATTTCGTTATCAGACAATGCAGCGTAGGCGAACTTGTGGATGAACTCGAATTAGATCATGTCAGATGTTGCAGCGTGTGTGGCAGGGCTATGACTGAAGGCTATTGCATTGAAAGTGGCTTTGCGTATTATTGTTCCGACGAATGTATGAGCAAAGAAATGACCAAAGAAGAATTTTTGAAGCTATACGACGATGGAAACGGTGATAGCTATTGGACTACATGGGATTGACTGACACATCAAGGGAGGCGTACTGCAATGGTACGCTTTTCTTTTTTATTTGCCCATAACTGCAAAATTGGGCACAATAATAACCTATGGAGTTAAAAAAGGCTTTCAAATTGAAGAAATAATGTGAAAAGAGGTAAGATTCTGATAATAATTCACTAATTTTGTAGCCGCTAACCGCTCTACTGTTGTATGGATAGGCGGCAGCATATATATTGAAATGGCGTTTACTTGACGCTTGTGAAATAGGTCTTTCGAAGGCTCGCAACCCAAAAAGATAAGCTCCTGTTAAGCAAGCTTCGTGTAACGCCACTCTGGATATGCAATTTGGTAGTTGCATCATTATATTTAATTATAATGGTTGCGACTGTTCAAATCATATTCGGCGTGGGTCGTACACAGAAGCTCGTTCATACAGGAGAAGAATGGGCAGAATTGCGAGCCGCCCAGAAAGACCGTGAGCGAGTGAAATGTATGTAGCCCACGCTTTTCTTTATATATACCTGAAACAATAACAAGTGCCTCGTTTGGGCTTGACAGGCAGGTTAAGACAAACGGCATGACCAATATTATTATAGTTCTGGCGATAATAGGCGGTTTCCTTTTTTGGAAAAGAAATAAGTCTATAGTACCTTCTACCTTATCAGAGACTTCGCAGTATTTACGTCTCTTGCTACTTCCATTAGGACAACTTGCAGTTTGTGGTATTATCCTTTTTGTTGCTTATATGGGCGAGGATGTTCTGTTATCCAAAAGTCCGTTTATGGAAGATACCATTAGGCAGAACTTGGGCGTGTTTAGTGGAGTCGCCTCAGATATGTTTAATGATTACAGGTCAGACAAACTATCTCCCTATATAGCCGAGATTAACAAGTACCATAATTGGACGCTGTATCTGTTTTATGGACTTATCGCTTCTTTCGCATTCCAAGTTTATTCTCTGAAAAATAAGGTTTGCTCAAAAGAGGCGATTATAGGCATCTGCACGTTTGTCAGTGTAATACTTCTATTCATGGCCTTTAAGGTTCTTTATGCTTGCGATATGGGAACGGAGGTTATGATGTCAACAGAAACATTTGGCTTGCTTGGTGCTAGTTCAGGTTATGCCATGCAGTCAACAATTGGCTCGATGACCATATATTTGCTTATTTTGTTTTTCCTTCATTATTTTCACAATCGCTGGATCAATCAATATTACCTCGAACCGTCGGAGTTGGATATTGAGGAAACCAAAGAGAATGTGATGAAGAACGAAGATAATTCAGATGAAGATAAGTTCGATAATCTCAGAAAACTAAAAGAACTATTGGATTCTGGAATACTTACACAAGAAGAATTTGACACACAGAAGAAACAAATCCTAAATTCATAGGGTTATGGCAAAGACAAACATAGAAAAACTGATGGAGCTAAAGCAGCTCTATGAGACTGGCGTATTAACTAAAGAAGAATTGGAAGCCGAGAAAGCAAAGATTCTTGGAAATGCTCCCAAAGAACCAGAAAGCAAAGATCTGAGTAAAGAAGATGGTCATTCTGAATCGGTGCAATCACAACAGGTTTCAGAAAATGACACAGATTCCGTTGACAATGAAGAATCATTCTTTGCAAAATACAAGTTCTATATATTTGGCGTATTAGCAGTTTTGGCGGTTGTCTTACTCTATGTCGTTTTTTCAGGTGGGAAAGAAGACAAGCCACTTTATCCTGATGGCCATCCGATTGAAGCCACTGACACCTTGGTTTTGGAAAATCTAGCCGAAAAAGAACTGGAAGAAGAAATAGACATCTTCAAAGACAGATTGCCCATAAAGGATATTTTGAAGGTCAAGGATGACAATAATAGCGATCGTCTTAAAAGGCTGCTAATAGATAATGGATTTATATGTAAGCCTAACGACGATGCGGATAATTACTCTTCTTCTAATTGGGTAAAAACGATAGGCAATGATACAGCAAAGACAAATATAAAGGTTTTCTGGTTATGGAGAGAGCTGCCTCCCTCCGTTATTGAAATCTACATGGAATGCTCAGATGTTAGGGTCAAGGATAAATGGCAAGAAGAACTTGAGTCTCTTGGTTATACAACCAAAGAGGTAAAAGTTGATGATAAGATTTTTTGGACGTTTACTAAGGGTGACATACTAGGTGGCTCAATATTTATGCCGAACCTAGAAGAGACAAAATATTCATACGTGACAAGTTCGTCTTTTGAAGAAATTGATGGTGATTTGGAACGAGAAGAACAGGAAAATCAAGAAATGATGCAGAATATTGAAGCGCAAGCAGTTTCTATGGGAACGCTAATTGATGACTTCAATAACAATGTTAACGGCCAGGCTTCTAAAAAATACATTGGTAATGTTATTGTGTATTCATGTGAGTTTGACCGTATCAAGCGAGCCAATGGTAGCACCAAATACGTAATGATTTCAGATGACAATCATGGAAACAGAAGTGATCACATGGGCAACATGAGAGTCTATACGAATAGTGAAGAACTGGCGAATTTGAATTTTCCTGTTACAATCTGCTTTAAAGGAATCCTACAAAGACGATGGCAAGAAGATGAATACCACACATATCTATTTAACTATTCTTTCTTATGTACCGAACCCCTTACATATAAATACTAAAAACAATTCAAATGAAAAAGATATTATTAACAATCGCAGCAACAATCGTTTCTTATGCTGCATTAGGTCAGGTAGAACCGACAACAGTAAAGAATGAGCACCTAAAGGGTAATGTGCTTTCAGTGGCATATACCAAGTATGATTATAAAGAGAACTTCGGCGAGCCCACTGAAGGAAAGATTCAGGAACAGTCTGCAATCATTTTTGACGAGCAAGGCCGTTCCGTGTTGATAAGAAAGAAGAAGGGTTATCTGCCAACATCCTTTGTTTTGAGCTATTCACAAGATGGAGCTAACACAAAAATCAATGTAACTGAACTATCTGGTGAGAGAATGGATGAAGATTCATTTGCACAGCTCGCTTCTGATCCAAGCGGTGCTTTGGAAGGTGCTTATAATCAGAATAACTGGCCGCAGATAAGAGGTGAAATTACAAGTGATGCTAGCGGTGTCATTGTAAAATATGATATATTCGAGAAAAAGGCACAGATTGTCAACGAGGCTCTGATATGCCGTAGAATTGCGAAACCATCTGGAAATGGCCTGTACGCCTGTAAAATATATAATGTACGCGGCGAGACGGAGTTCGACTTCAAAGAAACATATAAGGATGGAGTCTTAACCATCCTTGATAACCCAAGTGAGTTTATGCACATTTCATCTGGTGACATCAAGCTAAGACCTCGCCATGCTGGTACATACGAATACAATACCACAGGTTTAGTAACAAAGTATGTGCAGCAGAGTAAAAACATGCCAATGGAATACCTTTATTCTTATAATGACAAAGGCGATTTGACAAAGGTGACTTGCGGACAGGCAGGAAAAGGAGAGAAATATCAGAATCTTGAAGAAGAATACGATAATTACAAATACGATGACCACGGAAACTGGATTTATCGAACCGTCGCATACGAGCCTGGCAAACCTAAGTATATTGAAAAACGCCAAATCACATATTGTAGTTCTCCCGATGAAATAAAGCAGAAGTTAAGTGGCCTGAATGTTACTGTACCTGACGTAAAGGCAGGTGAAGATTACGCTAATTTCTTTAATAAGCACCTCAAAAATGGAAACTTCAAGGTTGAGATACCATTGACACAGTATTATCCAGAACTTGCATCAGAGAAGGGAGCAGATAAAATGACGGCATTTATTGTCGTTGGGTTCTATGCTGGTTATGATGGTGCATTCAGTCTCAGAGTAGATATGCCTACTAAGACTACCGCCAAAATGGAAAAGTTGGCAGCTCAATATACCGTAGAACACACCAAATACAAATATGAGTACAAGGATGGCGTTCTTACTATGAACAGTGAAGAATACAAAATCGATCCTGCTACTGGAAATCTTATCAACACCAAAAGAAATGTGACGTTTAATAGATTTTAGACATATAAAAGCAGAGGAAAAACAAACGGCTCAGATCCTCTTCGATCTGGGTCGTTTGTATTTATGTCAGCAAGCGATTCTTTCAAACCTCATGCCGTTTCGACAAGTGCCATTAGTTTTGATAACGCTGGCGACGCTGCCGACATTCATTCCACAAGCCTTTGCAGCATCAAGCATGGTGTTGAACTCTCTGACGTTTCCATCAGGATATAACGCCCTAACACTTATTCCGCGCAACTGTTGAGCGGCTTTCATTTTAGCCCGCATTTCATCGGTTATCGGGTGCTCCTGCCAGTAGGGTTTGTGGGTCATACGATATTCCCTGGCTGCTATGCTGGCTTGCACAGGCTCTTTGCCTTTCATCCTTGCAGACTGTGCTAGTTTTTGGGCTTCCGTCCTTTTCTTACCTTTGTTGGCCGCAGAAATCTTGGCTTTCGCTTCATCGGTTTGGGTACGGCCTTTAAGCTTCTCTGAGATCCGTTTCTTGGTCTCTTCCGTATGATGCCGCCCTCTACTGGCTTTACCAATGTTTGCTCGATGCTCTGGCGTAAAGTCCACTCCTTTCATGCCATCGCCATAGGAGGTATTAAAGCCATTCTCCACGCTGTTGAATTTGATGATGTACTCAGTTTCCTTTTCTTTCAGTTTCTCCTTTAGTCTGGCTTCTGTATCAGCAAACACTTTTTCCAGCGTTTCCGTTTTCCAAGCATCTATTCCCACACCATATCTAAGGCGAGCTTCGGTTATCTTCTTGCCGCCATAGGTCTTGCAATTCTTTTTATTCCAGTTAGAATCTCGTTTTTTCAAATCTTCAGTTTTCCCGATATAGGGTTTGAGGTAATCTCCTGTCTCTTTCGACAATGGAGCAATGAGGGTTCTTTTATAGATTTCACCCTCGAATAAAGTAATGTTATCCATATTAAGTGTCCGTTTTTTAACTGTTTTTGCCATTATACTATAATAGTAGTAGTCCTTACTACTACTACACTAATCATTTTTTCTTCATCCATTTTTTTGAAAGTTCCCCTTTGTTGGAGAACTTTCAAAAATTTTCAAGCAACAAAAAACGATGATATATTCATATTCTCTGGGGCAAATGGATTCGTAGTCGGTTTTTCAAGTTCTGCCGCATCCCATTCGCTAACATCTGGAAACCATGAATACTCCGTAGTGGTTACTTGTGGCTGCTGTAAATATGAGTAATCCCATACTAATACAGGTTCTGGTTTCTGCTCATAATATCGTTTCTTCCATGAGTGGATAGTGTCGAGCGATAGTTTAAGACCGTGATTCGTCAATTCCTTTTGATTCTCCCTCAGTGATAGGGTCTCGTCGTATAGTTGAAGAAACAAATCTATCTTTTGCTGACGCTTTAGCCTATTGTTTCTCCTATTCTCCGCAACCGCTCCCCAACCTGGACTTGGATCAATACCGTATTCACTACAAAACCGATATAGTGTCCGTTCTGGTACGTCAATACCATTTGCTATGTTTTCTTTCACGGATAATGTCGGGTCGTATGCTTGCAGTATATCATTGTAGCGCACTTTCTTCCTAACCCTATTGATAACAGCCATATCAACTTTTGCTTTATGGCTGATAATGAACTTTGGCCTGTTTTTTTGCCAGTAATCCACTTCATAGCTGCAATAGGCCAACAATTCTTCTCGATTCATCTTGAAAGCATTGATAACTTTTCGTTTCACCACGTCAAGTGTTATCACATGATCTGAGTTGTCGAAGAAACGCCACAGGTCAATATAGAGGTTATAGAGTAAGGTGTCTGGATCGATTTCGGGATATATCAGCCTCCGTAAGCAAGCATTCTTAAACAGCTTTCTCCTACGATGTTGGCCGTCCGTTTGTCTCTCTCGATAATACCATAGCTGCAAATAATTCTCGTCAGTCCGTTGGTAAAGATCATCCGTCCACTCATCGCGCTCTGTCCTGTAATAATAGCGGTATTTCCAAGAATAGCGGTGGGTAAAATCCTGATAGCTCATAGTTCCCATGTCGTAAAGAAACTGTGAATCGAACTCTACTGTCTTGCTTTCATTTGCTTCATCTTCTGCCGCTCCATAGGAAACAGCCTCATAATCCTCGAAGTCGTTTATCGAATAGATTATATCCGATTGGTATGTCTCAGGATTACCGTACACACCATTCATATATTGTGAAATCCGCGTGCCGCAATTATCTTCCATCGGCTCAGAGGTACACAATACGATATGATTATGAATAGCACAGGAAATCCGCTGCATATCATCTTTTCCCAACACCTCCTTGAATATATACACAAGTCTGAAACGGCGTGATATGATACCGCCCTTGTCCTTTCCGTCGGAGTAGGAATAGTAACCGCAAGTAGGTTTCATGGATAGGGGCGCAACATATTCTTCAATGCTCTTGAATCGGGTATAGTCCACATCTACAAAAATAGTCTGCGAACCTTTGAAATACTCGTCGGACTTGAAAGAAAGCTTCATGCAGCCTTTGTTCGTGCCGTTATGATAGACAGGATAACTATTCTGCCACTTATCACCTTTTTTTATCCAATACTTAGTGTTAGGATCAAACTCAAAGAGATTGCAGAAAGAATGTCCTGTTGTCGCATAGCCCAAGAACTCTGTTACGCTAACATTCTGCTCTTTAAAGGCCATCTTTTGTTTTCCGATAGCTTTTGCCCCCTCTCGACTAAGGCAGGCTGTTGCATCTGCTTTTCGCTCGTAATAGTCCTGGCTTACATTTGTCAGGAATCTGAAATTTACATCTTGAATCATAGTAAGCAAATGTGATTCTTCGGTTAAATAATAATGTCATCTGGAGCATAGAGTGTAATAAATGCTATTTCCCCATTTTTCAGGGCATGGTTGTAATTGCTATGCCCCATCTTAATCTTCGCGTCTTTTCGGTTGTTGAAAACCAATCCTGAAGGTATATGCTTAATTACTGTTGTCATAATGTGTAGAGTTTTTCGGTTGGTTTATAGGTAACAGTAAGGCCAACGCTAACTGTTACTGCTTGTTTCCATACACACACGAAATCGCCGCATGGTATATCGTATTCACTGACATAAACAGTGTGGCCGTCGCGCTTCATCTGCCTGCACCAATCATAGAACTTGGTATAGTCGAAATGTCTGGAGGTGCTGTATGAGGTTGTGTTCCTGTAGGGAGGGTCACAGTAAATCAGAGAAGATCCTGGCAGTATCAGTGAATCATAGCTGCCAGTATGCCACTCGATACCTTTCAACTCTGGTATCTGCTTCATCGTATTTCTGATGTTCTCGGCTATATAATCCCGTCCGTCGGCATCATGTCCGCTGTAGCCACCATCAAAGAAACGACCATTGCGCGAGGCCATAAATCCAATCCAGCCAATAGTAGCATCATCAAACTTACCATCGTCTGCATGATAGGATGCTCTCACTTGGTCATAGTAGGACTTGGGAATCAATGTCGGCGGTTTCCAGTCGGTTGTAGTCAGTCGCTCCCACATTGCCACCAGATAGCGGTTGTTGTCATTCGCCATTCGCCTGTAATTGTTTGGCACATTTTGAATGACAGTACAACCGCCACAGAAGGCATCGACGAAAGCCATGTCAGGTTGCATTTGCCCCAACATGATAGGCATAATACCTTTCACTATACGCTTCTTTGAGCCTAAGTATTTCATCTTAGTATTTCAGTGTAAGATTTAAGTGCCAGGCATTCTCGTCTATCTCTACATCACGAACCTTGCTTGCCCCATAGAAAACTGCATCTTTCTTGTAGTTGTCGCATACATCATCTACGTCAAAGTAGTAGAGGCAGCTTTGAAAATGGGAGAAAGATCCTGAGCTGTGTATGGGTCTGAAATCTTGATAGCCTTCGCCTGTCAGCAACCAACAGTCTTGCTCGATAATTGCATTCTTCTTAAATTCTGCATTTAGTCCTCTTAGCAGTCTTATCACAATCTCCTTTTCTAAGACTTCTATGAGAACCCTAATCTCAACACCTGTATAATCTTTCAGACGTTCTTCAATGTTTTTCACAATGTCGGTAGTTGGCATGATGCCCAAATCGTACACCTTGCCAAATACAAAGATCTTCTTTTTCATTTGGTCTTTCTTGATTTGATGGTTAGTGTTACGCCATATTCTGTTTGAAGATGGCCTTTTAGTCCTTGATACGCATCTATCCTCGGTCTCTTTCGAGGGCATATCGTCAATAGTTCCTGCAACGTGGCCTCGATATTGCAGAGTCCAGTTAAAGACCCATACTTTTCAGTAAGGGCTTCTATGTCTGCATCGAACTTGCCTGACGTTTGCGGCTCACATCTATATTCGGTTTCGACAGGCAATGTGAGTTCCTGCCGCTCTATTGGTCGTGGTTCCTGACCGAATAGAGAGTTTAAGTTTTGTATTAACATTGTTCTCAGTAGTAAGGTTTTAATGTCGAGAAATCCGCAAAACTAACATGTTGGGATTGCTTGGTTATAGTTACTCGTTTTTACTTAACACGTTGATTTTCAATGGCTATTGGCTATAACAAGACGTGTAACAAGTTTTATGGTTGTTAAATGGATTGGAATAACAGTTACCCTCTTAGTTCCCCTTTTGTTATACACAAAAAAAGAGACACTATAAATGATAGTGCCCCTTTCAAAATCTTATATAGTTATGCTAAGAAGTTGTTTCCAGTAATCGTTTCACTTGTTGAGGATATTTCAGTCCAATACTTGTGCCATACTTTTTTAAGACGGCTTTATATCCATGACCAGGAACTCCAGGCTGATACATTTCTTTCATTTGGGAAAGTAATTCAGGTGTGATTATTGGGCTGGTTTCAACTGCTTTTGTAGTTTCTGGCAAATGCCCTAACACTACTACAGACTTCTTGTTTGATGGTTTCTGAGGCAGCACTTCCGATTCTTCCATTTCTCCTTTAAATTCAAAATGAAGATATGGAGTAGCCACTGTTTTTTCGACAAATACCTTTTCGTTTAATTCGTCGTTTCTTGCTTTTAATACTTTTAAATATCTAACTTCCTTGCCAAATTTGGTTACGCCAATGGCAAGAACGCTATCAGCAAGATTAGCTTGATTTGAACTACCAGAGAGGTCGCGCATTTCAATAGGTTCCCATGGATTCTTTTTGATGGCGTGTCCTAAGAGTACAAAAGTAATACGAATACCGTTGTTACGCTTTGCATTTTCCTGAATGGTACGCAAAGAACCAATGACTTTGGCAGATTCATTAGCAAAAAAAGACGGGCAGATGTCAGTAATAGTATCGATGAAGATAGTTGTATCTTCATTTGCCTGTTCTACACGACGCGCAAGGTCATTCAACATGTCGTTTGGTGAATTAAACACGCCACTACAGAAGACCAGCTCCAGATTGTCAGGATATACCGTTTTCTCCTCCGAGTTGAAATATCTTTTTTTAAGTTGATCTTTGCGCATTTCAAAGTTAAAATAAATAGTACGTTGCATGGATGACGTGTCATTGGAAGGTGTCATAGTTGACTTTGCTCCATTGGCAAGATCCATAGCCATCTGAACACCTGCAATTGTCTTACCTTTGTTTGCAACGCTAAATAGAAACACAATATCGCCTGCATAAAAGAGACATCCCATAATAGGGGTGAGATCTGTGCATTTTTCTTTTCCTAGTTGATTTAGCGACATAACTTCAGGTTTATGACGTTTATTAGCTAAGTAAGGATGCACTGGTTTATCACTTGACTTAGTGACCTTTGGAGGAACATGTTTCTTTTTCCAAAATAAATAATTGATGTATGAGCATGAACCATACATCGCAAGACCGATGCCAGACAAGGCAAAGCATTGGCCAATAGATTTTGCCTCAATTGTAAAGAGGCCAAATCTAATCTTTAATGGTTGTTTACTATTTCCCATTTCATTTTCATTTTAATAATTGTTTTGCGAGTTGGTTCCTTGCCCGCGACATTAAGAGAGCACCCCTATAGGTGTCGTTTCGAGAGTAATGCACTTGCTGTTGGCCGACAGCAATTTACATGTGTTATTCTTTTATTGTCTGTAGCCACCTCTAACTGGTTTGTAATGTTTCTTTTGAACTTTCAAAATTTCAAGAGCGAGGTCTGCATCCACGACAATAATCTTCCCCTGTTGGCTAATCGCTGCATCCAAAGTTCCACTTTTTTTAATTCGTGCAGCAGTAGAAAGCGAACAGCCAAGAAGTGCGCAAAGTCCTTTAAGACCATAAACATAATGCTTTTGGGGCTGTTCGCCCAGAGTGTTAGCATCTTCTGAGTTTAAAGCCAAACCGAGACCCTGACGAAGAGCTTCTACGAACTCTTCGATAGTTGTGTTAAGTAAAAGTTTGTTTTCTACCATTGCTTATCTTATTTTGAATTTTTCGGCAAAGGTAAAAAGTAATGAACGGGGGTGCAAGGGGAGAATTTAAAAAATTTTATTATTTCCCTATTATGCTGAAATTCAGTAGATTACGTTAAAGTAAAATTGAACAGGGGGAAATGAGGATTTTGGAAATTTCAGGTTAATTACTGTGAAACTCAAGTGTTTTGTGATTTTTTTACTAATTTTGCAAGCAAATTGTGAATGTTATATGAAACTCAAAGACATCGATTACACTTTAGGCAGAATTGAAAATCTCTGTATTGCATTCAAGCAAAGCATGAGTATGGATCATCTGCCATACCCAACCTTGCAAATGTTCCAACGTTATTTTGATATTGTAATCGATGACTATGAGAGTAGTCACGATTCGGGTTCTTTGCTATATTGCTTGGATTTGCTTGGCGAACTTTACACATTGAATAATCCAAATTTGCTATTTGACTCTAAACAAGCGGATATATTTAGTGTGGAGAAACTCGATGATTACAAAGATTTGGAGCATCCTGTTTATGTGCAAACTATAGCTTTTCACAAATTACACATGAGAAGTGAGAGACACCGTGTTTATTCGGACTATTTGGAGAATTTGCGTATTTCTATTTCACAAAGACTTAACACATTCGGGATATTCTTAAAAGAAGATTTTACCGCAGAAGTAAAGATTCGAGCAAAGGTTACAATTGAACAATTAAGGAAAGTTGTAATCTTGCTTCAGGAATTGGGTTACATAGACAATGACAAAGATACAGCAAACGCTTTTCTCTCTCTGTTTACTGGCAGTGCCCTCGCTCAACAAAGAATGCGAGTTTGTTGGAAATGTCTGTCTAAAACATCAGGTAACAAAAATGAATCAATGCAAAATATTGCAGCGTTGTATCTTTTGTTTGATACACTGGGTGTTGATTTGAAGAACCCTTCAAATAGGATGATAATAGAAAAGGTCTTTCTAAATGGAGGAACGATGAAACCAAGAAATATGAGCGATTTTCTACGAGGCTTTAAAGCTCAAATAGAGAAATCGCTCAAATAAGAGAAAGACGTTTAACTTGCTGGCGGAAGCAAACTGGGCTTCTCGATTTTGCAAAAATCAAGTATCTCTTTGAGGCGATTCTCGTCAGCCTTGTCAAGTAATGAAATAATCTGTGAACGGTACTGGCTTCGATTCCACTTTTCCATTTCGAGAGCCTGTGTCTCAGTTGCAGTCTCAATGTATGGTTTCATGGTGTTGTAGCCTTTGTGACCAGTACACTTCATTACCACTTGTGCCGGAATACTCATTGCAAGGCTACATGATACAAATGTGCGTCGTGCATCGTGACAAGAGATAATGTCACAGAACGCATGTTGCTCCTCCATACGTTTTGTACCAACATAATAGGTCTCAACAATGATACGGTTCAGTCCTGCTGCTTTTGCAGCGTCTTTGATGGCATCGTTGAGCTTTTGGTTGCTTGGCACATCGAACACATAACCATCGGCAGTTTCTTTTCCCTTATACTTATTTAATATGGCAACAGCACCGTCTGTTAGAGGAATGGAAATATGGTCGCTGGTCTTTTGTGTCATCATGTCAATACGGTTATTCGAGATATGACCTGTTTTGAGATTACTCAGGTCAGAAAAACGAAGTGAAGTAAACGCCATGAAACACCACAAGTCACGAGCGCGGCCTAATCGCTCGTCGTTGTTTTCAAATTGGAAACTGGCAAAATGCAGCAACTCTTCATAATGAAGGAACGTGACGGTTTTTCGCATTACTTTCAAATTAGTGGAAAAGTTGAGCACTGTATCTGGTATAGAAAAACCTTCTTGTTGGTTGATCCATCGAAGAAAGCTTTTTAACATTACTACCTGCTTGTTGATAGTTCTGTTCTTATATTCATTCTTTACATACCAGTCTCTGAGTTTATACATGGTGTCGATAGTAATATTGTATGGTGTAACAGAAGGCACAGCAGCTGTAATATGCTGATATGCCTGGGTGTATTTCTCCTTACAATCATCATCCCAGTTTTTTTCATTTCCGCGCTCTTTTAGGAATCGGTTAAGTAAGATTTTAAGCGAGGTCTTTTTCTGCTTCTCAGTCTGAGGGCTTTCTTCGATTCTTCCAAGTTCACGGTTCACCATCATCTTCAATTCTGATGGGGTAGGAACAGTGTTGTTCATTTCGTATATTGAAAACACTTTTCTTATTTCCTCTTGGAACTCACAAATGCGGTCGTTGATGTCATAAGCTGTAAACTTGTTTCCGTTTACGACGTGAACTGTTCCCTTAATTGCCTTTTGGTTCAGAAAATCCCACTTGTCTTCTTGTGCATACAATCCTGTAGTGAAACCAACTTCATTTGTTTTTTGGTTCCATCGCACACGCACAATAACACGGTTGTCTCGTTTGTCTATGAGCGTCCTAATGTTAAATTGTATTTTTATCATCCTTTTCTGGAATTTTTATAGTAAATTTGCACCCCAGAAAAGTGATTCTATCAGCTAAACTGGGATTCACGGTGCGAAGGTACATATAAAAATTGGAATTACCTCCTGCTCCCCCCATTGCTGACATCATTTGAAAATGTGTGAATATAAAAAATAATAATAAGGATGAGAGTAGCTGAAAATAAAGGTATTACATTGTTTCCTGTTATCAGGAACAATCAGCCCAAACTTTCCTCTCTCTCCGCTTTTTAATGAAAAGGGAACCTTACGGATTTCCTTTTTTTGTGCCTAAAAATCAATAACTTGCATTTCTAACCCACTGAAACTCTGCTATATAGAGGAAGGAACGTCCCTAAAATGACATAAGCAGTCATTGGACATCTTCCGCTATTATAAGCACGGAATGTATTACCAGATGTATTACCGCCCCCCGCTGTCAATAGTTTAAAGTAATACTTTTAGTTAAAAAGTCACCGATGCAAACATCTTGGCATTGGATGAACATTTGGTGAAGAAGGGGCTGAAACCTTATTCTAAGTGGAACAACTACCACCGATTTCTCAATTCCTTTATCTTGGATGCTATTGACGAAGGATTCTTGAAACGTAATCCTTACAAATGGATTCGTATTGACAAGGAGAAATCGAAAGGTGGCATTGGCAAGTATCTTTCTCCATTAGAATTTGCGAAGGTTCGCGATGTCGCATTACCTTCTGAATGTCTTCAGAGAGTTCGCGACGTGTTCGTTTTCCAAACTTACACCTGTCTTTCTTACACCGACCTACACGACTTCGATGCGAGCAAAATTAAGGAAGTGAAAGCGATCTTATAGAGCGGCAGTATGCTGCACTACAGCAAGAGAACGAATGCATCTTTGGGAGTATAAGCAGTCTGTCGAGATCCTGGCACTGGGATAGAGATACCACGAGTGCCTTTATTACAGATCTGGAAAAGTTTGGGGCGGTGAGTCGTTACGACATAGGAAAGCGCGCAGTATTAAAACTGAACTGTACTGTCGGCTAATAATCCTTTCTAAGGCACCATAGATGCCCTCTGATGCTTAAGACCGCTGTTTGTAATATCCCTATAATCCTGACGTCCTTAGTGCTGTTACACCGTCTTAAATTGGGTGGCGTGTAACAGCACTCTTTTCACACATGTATTTTCGGAACCGTCATACAGCTTTCTCAACAACCTTCGCAGAGTGTCGAAAAATTCCTAAAGGCGCTTGCGCATATTTCGAAAATTCCGCAATAGAGGTAGCCTAATACCTGCCTTGGAGAAAAATCCCGCAAGCAGCCGCCACAAACCAAGGTTGAGCAAGCTCATTGGCTGAATAGGCTCAGGGACACCCCGAGACCCCGCACCAAAACGATTATTTGATGAATTTAACACTCTCATGAAAAATGGCGAAGAATTGCCTGTTATAAGGCCTGTATTCTGGTTGGCGATTTGCTCTGTAGCAATCTTTGGCGAGAATCTCAGCGTCGAAGAAGAACCTGAATGGAAATATAATTGCTTGGCCGACCTTTTCCCCATAGACAAGATATGATTTCGGAGTCGTTAGGTTGTCGCAGAAAAGCCCCTCGTCAAGTCCATGATAATATCGTATCCCATCAAGAACATCTCTGTTGTTGTAAGTTGGTTTTTATTTGGTTGCCGATAGGTCTGCCCGATGATTTCCGAGTGTGTAAAAATGGAACATAATAGCGTGTCAGTTTTATCCTCTTTCGGGTTACACGTAATCATGTGAACACAGCCCTTCGGTGACCAACTATTATCGTTTGATTTCAATGCGGAAATTTCATCCATCGAATGTAAGCAGAAGAATACCGAGAATGAATAATGACCATGTAAGTCATTATAGTGAGGAAACTAATGCGGGAATTAGTACGGGATTAGTGGCATACCTCTATTGGGAAATTCCACATATTCATTCCGCAGTTCTTTCCACTCTTTATATGTGCAAAAGATCCGCAATTGAAAAATAGCTTAAAAGCAAGAGTCTTGTTTACCGATTGCTTGGAAAACATGTACCCACTGGTGTGGAGATTTTTGAAACGTACCTATCGACTTATATTCTCTTTGGCTAAGCACTTCATATATAAATGTATGCCCTTGTGTTTGCTTTTGTAAGGGCAATCATTCATAAAGACAAGAATCGTTGTCGCCAGAGGTGAATTATGAAACCGGAAGTGAGAAAAAAGACAATTTAGTGAGAGATAAAGTTAATTATCGTAATATTTTTCTTCTGTTTCGACAAAAATGATTATCTTTGTAGCCACAACATTTCATTATCCTAATATGGACAAAGATATCAATCGCATCAAAGTGGTGCTCGCAGAGAAGAAGAGAACCAACAAATGGCTGGCAGAACAACTTGGTTGTGCGCCTACTACAGTTTCTAAGTGGTGTACCAATGCTTGTCAACCTCCGATGGAGACGTATATTAAGATTGCGAAGCTATTAAATATTACAATAGAGGAATTAATAAACAAAGAATATGTTAACTCGATTTTTCCTGAGATAAAAGTTAATTATTCATAAGGATATTCATTGAGGATGACATGAACAATTTGAATTATGACATGATCGAGATAAAGTCTAAAAGAGTACGTGCCGTCATTGACGAGCTAAAAGACCAGTACATGGAGGCAGACAGGAACTGCCGTCCGTGGATTATTGGTTTTTCGGGCGGCAAGGACTCAACATCACTCTTGATGCTCACGTGGATTTCCATGCTATCGCTTAGGGAGGAAGGCAAGGATTTGAAGCGTAGGGTTTATGTAGTGTGCAATGACACGATGGTAGAGAACCCTGTCATTGATGAATATGTCTCTACGGTGCTGATTAAAATCGAGGATGCAGCAAGGGAGCAGAAACTGCCAATTCAAGTGGTGAGGACAACCCCACAATTGGAGGATACCTTCTGGAGTTGCGTTATTGGCAAGGGTTATCCTGTGCCTAATAATTCCTTCCGTTTCTGCACAGACAAGATGAAAATCAAGCCCACCTCGAAGTTTATCACAGATCAGGTGGTGGCAGATGGCGAGGCCATCGTGCTTGTTGGCACACGTCTGACAGAAAGCCAGCAGCGTGAACGCTCCATCAAAAAGCATGAGATTAAGGGACACCGTTTGTCTAAACATCCATTGAACCCCAACACTTTCACTTATGCTCCTATCAAGGAACTGATGCTTGAAGAAGTTTGGTGGGTTATCAATTCCATCCCATCACCCTGGGGCTTTGACAACGAAATACTTTTCCAGATATACATGAACGCCTCTGCCGATGACTATGAATGTCCTACTGTTGTGACAGATGATAGTCACCGCTCTTGTGGCCAGAGCCGTTTTGGATGTTGGATTTGTACTGTTGCAAAAGAAGACAAGTCGATGACTTCACTTATCAGGAATGGATTCACGTGGATGACGCCACTTTTGGAATATCACGATCGTCTTGTAGAGAATCGCAACAAATCAGAACTACGTTTGCCAACACGTCGCAACGGCCAATCTGCCGTTGACGAGACAGGCCATAACCAAGGAAACTACACCTTCGAGTATCGAGTTCAGATGTTACGCGAACTGCTGGAAACGCAGAAGGAGGTACAGAAAGGACACTCCAGCGTAAGGCTGATAACAAGCCAAGAACTGATAGCTATTCAGGTAATCTGGTTTCGCGATGGCTATTTCAAGCCAACGGTGAACGATATTTACAATGATATTTACGGCTACAATATTCCCAACTTGGAGATTGGATTGCAGGAGCGCTTGATTTTAGAAAAATCATGTACAGATTCTAAGCACTTCCAGTTGATACAGGAACTGCTTGCCCTGCAAAAGAGCAAGGTGCTGATGATGCGTAAGTTTGGACTTCAGAACGATATAGACGAGCAGTTGGATAGATTTGTAAAGAAAGGAGGTCAGTATGCTGATTGAAAGCATTACCCTCAACAACTATCGCCTTTATGAAGGTGAGAATGTTATCCAATTCCGCTTCGACGAAGCCAAGAATGTTCATTTGATTTGTGGCGAAAACGGCTTTGGAAAAACCACGCTGCTTCATTCTTTACTGTGGTGCTTGTTTGGCAGATTCGTTGGCGATGTGCCAGTTTCAGGCCAAGAGACTAACAGCAGCTATGCTGCGATGCAGAAGGAGATTCTGAACCAGAATGCAGCAAAGCGATTTGAAGAAAAAGCGACTCCAGAGATTGTTGCGCTGATAAAAAAGAACGGTTACACCAATGGCTACGAAGAGATTAAGAAAGACAGCGTCTATAGCGTTGCCATCTGCTTTGCAGAAGTTGGTATCCCCTCAATTCCTTGTCAGAAGATAGTTGTTACCAGAAGCTATGATTCACTCTTGCAAAAAGAGTATGTGGAGATTCTGATAGATGGCGTCAAGAATGAACTGACAGATGAGATTGGCCCAGAGGTGTTCATCAATGACTTCATCCTCAATAAGGATATTGCCAAGCTCTTCTTCTTTGACTCAGAAGAAATCGTATCACTGGCAGATACTGGTACCATTGCAGAACGTCGTAAGTTGAGTAAAGCTTACGAAGAAGTTCTTGGTATCAGAAAGTATGAAGAACTGAGAAGCAACCTCGAAGGTCTGCGTCTGCGCTATCGTAAGAAGTCGAAGGATATAGGTTTGAAAGACGAGTTGGAAAAACTGGAGGCAGAACGTGAGGGTGTGTCAAATGAACTGACTAAGCTTTCAGATTCTCTGACAGAAATAGAAACCACTCTGACAAACCTGAGAGGACAAGATGGCCAGTTGCAATTACAGCTTTCTCGCGAAGGTAACTCAGTTAAGACAGAAGAACTTCAGCGCGTAAAGGCTGTCATCGAGAAATGTAAGAAAGACGATATTGAGATGAAATCTGCCTTGAAGCAGTTTATCGACTATGCACCATTTGCCATTTCTGGCCAGTTGTTTGCTCGTGCCTATGAGTTGGCAAAAGCAGACCACGAAGCAATAGCCAACAACAATACTGCTACTGCACAGAACAGTGTCTTGGATGCTTTGAGCAAAGAGATGAAGGGACTTCTTGATAAGATGCCAGTTAATAAGGACTCCAAAAAGGATGCCCACACCCAACTGGAAGCTATCATCGAGAAATACAGAGGACGTGCTTGTGATAGAGATATTCAAGTAACCCTTACTGATGATGAGTTTGCAGAGGTTGAAGCTGTTTACAACAGTCTGACAACGACCTATCGTATCGAATTTGAAGCATTGGCAGAAGCCTATCGCAAGAACAAGATAACCTTGGAGCGCAATGTCAAAAGACTGTCAAACATCCAAAGCAAGGAGAGCGATGAAGTGATTAAAGGTCTGCGTGACAACAAGAATAAGATAGAAGCAGAAATCAAGACCAACGAGGAGAAACAGCGTTTAGGCCACATCAGAACTGGCGAGTTGCAGTTGACAATAGAGTCTTACGACAAAAAAATAAAAGAACTCAGTCGTAAGATTAGCGTTGACGATGCTGACGAAGCAAAGGACAAGTTGGCTAGCGAACTCATTACAGAACTTGATACCTTCCTGCTTTCGTTGAAGAAGAACAAGAAATCGTCTCTTGAACTTCGCATCAAGAATACGCTGAACACACTGATGCACAAGGAAGATTTTATCAGTCATGTGGAAGTAGAACTTGACTCTGACACGATGGATATCAATCTGTTCTCAAGTGACGGCAACGTTATCAACAAGAATATGCTTTCAAAGGGCGAAAAGCAACTCTATGCCACCTCAATCCTGAAGGCACTTGTTGACGAGAGCGGTATCCAGTTCCCTGTATTCATTGACAGTCCATTACAGAAGTTTGACAAGAGCCACTCTTCGAAGATTATTAGTGAATTCTACCCTTCCATCTCGAAGCAAGTGATTCTGTTCCCACTGTTGCACAAGGAACTGACGGAGACAGAATACAAGACCCTGCAACCATTTGTGGAAAGTGCTACGCTGATAGTCAACGATACTTCAAGGTCATACTTCGAGGCTGCCAACGTAAAAAGTTTAATGCAAAAGAATTAAGGCAATGATAGGACAGATTAAGACAAGCACAGAAAACAAGGAGCGTGTGACAAGGCTGACAAGAAAGTTTGGCCTTGGTGCAGAGAATATCATTGCACGTATAGCCATCGCATACTCATTGAAGCAAGGTGGGCATTTCGACCCTACAAAAGTCAAGGACTCTGGCGGTAAGGAATATAGTAGGAATGTATTGTTTGGTAATCTGTTTCCGCTGTATCTCTCTATGATTTGCGAACACTACCAGATAAAGAGTACAGACAAGGATCTGCCACGATACTTCAAGTTGCATCTTGACGATGGCTTGGAACTGATAGATAAAGACGTAAAAGACAACCCCAATTTGGTGGGATTCGATTATTTGTTTGATAAGATTCATGAAGGATTGAGCGAGATATGATTGACATCACCCTGAGAATGGATTACGCCGATGTGTTTGACTTTGATAAGTTCCACGAGGTGTTTAGGCAGCAGTTGACTGTTGCTAAGGGTGATGAATGTATAACACTTGCCTCATTTATTGAAGACCATCATGAAGTATGGCATGACTATAGCCTAAACAAAATTGCAAAAATCACAGAAGTTTTGGCTATAGAAGTTGCAGATTTGTATGGACTATTTCCTGACCCTGATGACAGAATCATACTGCCAAAGTTTGTGAAACAGCAGGTTAAGAAGGAAACAGAGCCTAGTATTAGAGAATTAGCCAAGGAGTATTTAGAGGGTAAACGCAAACCTCAAAAACTACATACAATTCTTGACTATATTAATAACCAGCGTAAAACTTCAACAACGCGTCGTAATTTGCAGTCATCGCTCATTCAGGATAAGGTTAATTTCGTGCATTTTAATGATGAAGACACGTGGGGATTACGAAGTAAACCGTATAAGGACCATTCTGCTTGGGATGAAGATGAGGTAATTGATCATGGTCATTCTGAGGAACCCATTTGGTGTGCTCGCGAAGAAGTGATTATTCGCACAGACATAGCATCTCAGAGTTTTGAGTTACGCTATTCATCGAAACGCGAACATAAGCCTACGGAATTTTTCACAAAGGCTTTGATTAATAGTTCGCATTTAGATTTAGGTCTGGGCTATTTCAGTAGTGCATGCTTCAATGTACTCGCGTGTGGCTTTGCCCATTTCGTCAAGAATGGTGGCAACATGCGCATGTATATCAACCCCAGTGTTACAGAAGACGATTACAAACTATTGAAGAATAGCGATTACGAAGGTTTCGAGCAGTATATGATACAGTCATATGACAGGCTATTGAAGATATTCTCTCGACGTGATGAACTATTTTTCCGCTGTTTATCGTACTTGATAAGTCAGCATCGTATAGAGGTTAAAATCGTCATGTTAAAGGAGGATGGTATCGCTCATGAAAAGTTTGGCATTTTTGCTGATACAGAAGGAAACGAGGTCGCTTTTAATGGATCGATGAACCTTACTGCTTCTGGTCTTACAAAGAATATTGAGGCTATAGACACCATCTGTTCTTGGCGTAGCGATGACGATCGCGAACGCATCAAGGGATATCATGACGATTTCGAAAGTATATGGGAGAATCGGAATCCAGACATCATGGTATTCCCAGCTGAAGAGTTCTGCAATAGAATACTTGTAACCTATCCAACGTCTGATATAGACGATTTGGTGAAGTTGGAAAATGTGGTAATGAAGGAACTGGAACAAGAGAACTATCTTGCTACTATAGATGAACCTCACTTTCCATCTAAGTTTAAGGATGGGCCACGTCCTTATCAGATAGATGCCTATCAAGCATGGAAAGATCGCGGCAAGCGAGGTGTGTTTGCAATGGCTACTGGTACAGGTAAAACCATCACTTCACTCAATTGTGCTCTTGAAGAATATCGTGACGATGATTTCTATAGATTGCTCATATTGGTTCCTTCACTTGCACTTGTGGAACAATGGGGCGATGAGGTGCGTAACTTCAACTTTAGGAATGTGATTAAGGTATCGTCAGAGAATGCTCAATGGAAAGTAGAACTGGCTAAGATGATTATGAAAATGGGACTGGGCAGAAATGTAAACTATGTCATCATTTCAACCTACCAATCCTTTGTTATGAAGGATTTCCAGGTCATGCTCCCCAAACTTTCAAAAGGCACTATTCTCATTGCTGACGAGGCCCATAATATTGGTTCAGCATCAGTAAGGAATGCATTCCACGCATTGACGATTGAAAGGCGTATCGCATTGTCTGCCACGCCAAATCGTATCTATGATGAAGAAGGAACAAGAGAGATTGAAAGCTTCTTCAATGATACGCATCCCTACACCTATAGCTTCTCGATGAGTAGAGCTATCAAGGAAGAGCGCCTGATGCCATATTATTACTTCCCATATCTTGCCAGACTTGAAGATGACGAGATGGTAGAGTATGCAAGAATAACCAGACAACTGGTGCAGATGTATAACAGCAATAAGGGTGGATTCACTGATCCTGAGAGGGCAAGAAAACTATTATTGCTCAGAAAGAATCTGTTGCACAAGGCACGTAACAAGATGGCCGTATTCCGTCAGATATTGCAGACTATTGGCGAAGACAAACTCAAATATTGTTTCGTCTATTCAGCTGCAGGTAAACGTACAAGGCTGGATGAAGTAGATGATGAGCGACTTGATGAATATATTTTGAAAGAAATGCAGGCTGTGTTGAAACAGACATTCCCTAATGTGACCTGCAACTCATATACTGGAGAAGACTCAAAGGAAATGCGGCGCCAGAAACTCGCTGCATTTGCCGAAGGTCGTCTTAATGTGCTATTTGCAAAGAATTGTCTTGATGAGGGTGTAGATGTGCCTCGTGCAGAATATGGCATATTTACATCAAGTACTGGCAACCCTCGCCAGTTCATACAACGACGAGGAAGATTGTTACGTCGTCATGAAGACAAAACGTTTGCATACATCTACGATATGGTAGTGGTGCCCAATTTCCACTCGCCTCATTATGACCGTCGTTTCTGGACAATGGAGAAGAATCTGGTGGAAAATGAGATGCGAAGAGTGGCAAACTTTGGCTACCTTGCCAGCAACTACTATACAGGAGCATTGAGCATGCTTGATGAAGTAGTCCGATTTTATGAAATCAATTTGGACGAAATGGTGTTGAACGAAGAAAATCAAAATTCATAATTATGGAACCACAAAGAATATTTGAAGAGCTGATGAAGGCCGATGAGCTTCAGACGCATTTGGGCATTAGCAAGGAAAATGTTGTGAAGGCCAGCTACATGGAGGTTTCTAACAGTCCTATGATAGAAGTTATCAAGGATGTCATCAATGGCGTCGCTAATAATAAAGCGACGAATACTGTATTCCAAGGAATATTAAAGAAAGTGTCAGACTAAAGCAGTAAAGATTATGGGAACACTTATCAAGTCTATCAGCTTTCAGAACTTCTATAACTATTATGGAAGTTATGAGGACAATACCTATACCTTTACAGAAGGCATAAATATCATCAATGCCGATAATAATATGGGTAAGTCAAAGTTCTATAACGGATTCTTGTGGATTTTGCGAGATGAAGTATATGACTCTGATGAAAAAAAATACTACCCTGTATCAGCATCGTATTTTAAGATGATGTCTGCCAAGGCGCGTTATGAATCACCTGAGTTGGAAATGGGCGTACGTATCATTTATGAGAATGATGGCATAACATACAATGTTTGCAAAAGTGTTTTATGCAAGAAACAGGATGATGAATGGGATTATCAGGCAAGAACAGACGTCATGAAGACAGAGGGTAATAATGATTTACCCTTATTGGATAAAGACGAAAAGTTAGCGGCTATCCGTTGTCTTATTCCTGCAGAAATGGAAAAATACTCTTTGCTACAGGGAGAGTCGATGGAACGCCTTGTTGACCTCTCAACGCTTGACGGACTCGAAAAGACCATAAACGTTTTGGCTGATATCAACAATCTTATCAAGATGTGTGGTCTTGCATCAGAACTTGTAAAACAAGCCAAAAAGAGCTATCAAGATGAAGAAAAACGTAACAAAGAGGCTGATGAGGGTATAATCCGTTTACGCCAAGAACGCGACAATTATGAAAAATGGATAGAAGAAGCCAAAGAAAAGATTGAATTGGCTCGAAAGGAATCCGTTGAAGCAAAGGAGAAAGAACAACAGTATGAGTCTGATTTCTTCTCCAGCAAAAAGCGTATTCAGTTGAGAAAAGAATACGATGAAGAGTGTAAAAAACTAAAAGAACTGAAGGACAAGCATGAGCAACAGGAACTGTCTATTACCAGTAGGCTGTTCGATGAGAATTGTCCCTGGCTTCTCTATGGTTTGGTAGGTGAGACAAGTGATTTTGATGATTACCGTATAGCTTTAACAAAACAGATTGCTAAAAAGGAAATACAAGAAAATCCTGATATTATGCTGCCAGAAGGTTCTCCAGATGCACCTTCACTGAAACGTATGCTTGAACACCAGTGGTGTGAAGTATGTAATCGTGAGGCACCACGTGGTTCTGAGCCTTGGCTACATATAAAAAAGGTAATGGAGCGCCCTAAGGAACCAATGCGTGTTTCAGATTCCTTTATGCAATTTTATGGTGATATTCAAAAATCCACAGGTCGTTACGAGACTACTATTCCTAAGATAGCAGATGACTACACCCAGTATATGTCTGAAATTTTTAATCTGGAAGAACAGATTGAACAGCAAGTCAAAGTGGTAGAAGCTAAAGAGAATGAACTAACTCTGGTAGGTTCAGAAACTAGTACTGACGACGATGACCGCCGCGTTCTTGCTGGTTACAATCAGGCAAAAAAAACACATGAAGAGAAGGAAGAAGAAATCCAACGATATACGAGCAAAATAGATCTTTGGCAGAAAGGACTTGATAAAGCAAAGAAAGAGCTTGACAAGCGCCAAGGAAGCGCTCCCATAAGAAAGGCTAAACAACTTTATGAAGATATGCAAGTTATTGAATCAATCTTCTATAAAACGAAGGAGCGGATTTTTGAGGAAATTGTATCGAAGCTACAAGTTTCTGCCAACGAAATGTATGGTGCTTTGACAAAAGGAAACCAAACATTTGGTGGAACTCTTAATTTTGTGCGTCAGGAAAATGGTACAGTGAAAGTTTCGGTGACCAATTCCTTTGGAGATGAATTGTTTGGCAACGGTACAGGCTTTCAGAGAATGAAGCAACTGGCTATTGTCATGTCAATAATATCATCGAAAGTGGGTAATAAGAGCTTTGAATATCCATTTATTTCAGATGCTCCTTTCTCCGAATTTAGTCCCAACTTTATTCGCAATTTCTTTGATGTCGCTCCTAACATTTTCCGCCAGTGTATTATCATGATTAAAGATTTATGTGAGCCTAACAATCCAGAACTGCTCATAACTAAACATGGAGAAGACATCGCTGAGAAAATGAGAACTGGCGAAATAAAAGGAACTTTCTACGTGAACTATCCTGAAGAGAGGGCCGATGCCTCAAATCTCGTGACTAAGAAAAAGTGTTATTCAGAATAAAATGTAGATGTTATGAATAGTGCAGAGTTGAAAAACAAAATAAGCGATTTACGTCCTAACTATAGTGACAAATATCGTTCGATGATAGAGACTATATCCAATAAGCAAGAAAAAATTGGTAAAGGTAATATTGCTCAGTTTGGCCCTTATTTCCAGACGTTCATGTATGCCTGTGTAATCGGTTTACGTTTGGGAAAGCCAAAGTATTTTGAGTCACAAGAAAAGACATGGGAATTTGCTCCATTATTCAGATGGAAGCCAGAGCCTATTAAAGATTACCTCATAATGATGTTACTTAACCGTTCGGCAGATTATGGCTATAATTGGATTGATTTGGAGAATGCTGATGATGAAACCATCGCCAAGTTCCTGAGGGCTTTTGTCCGTGAGATGGAGGGCTATGCAAATCGTGGCTTTGAGTACATATATGAGAAGTGGGAAAAGGAGCGTGTTATGTTTTCGTCCCCAACGGTGTTTGTTGATATTTTAAAAGAAATTGACTAAGTTAATAGTTTTATGGCACATAATACAATAGATGGTAATCCTACGAAGAAATTCTTCATTGAGATGATTACAAGAGACATATCGATTGAAGATGCAATAATTGATTTGCTTGATAATTCGATAGACGGAGCAAATAACATTAATCCAAATGATTATTCTGGTTTAGAAATTGAATTAAGCGTTAATAGCAATGAATTCTCTATAAGAGATAATTGCGGTGGGTTTTCTTTAGAAACTGCTCAAAAATATGCATTTAGGTTTGGACGTCCTGATGATGCCCCAATAAGTCATAACACAGTCGGGCGTTTTGGCATTGGTATGAAACGATCGTTGTTTAAGATTGGTAAGAACTTTGTTGTCGAATCTGAGTCCGCTGAGGATCATTTTAAGGTTGAAGTGAACGTTGACGAATGGAGTCAGAAAAAAAGAACGGTGATAGTTGATGGAGGCGTGGAAACAATGATTGATGATTGGAATTTCAATTATCAAACAATCGACAATAGTTCATTAGGTTATAAAGGCACAATTATAAAAGTATCTAACTTAAACAACGAGGTTAAAGATTTGTTCTCTGACAATAGTTTCCTTACAGAGTTGTCTGATGACATTCAGAAACTATTGAATTTCAGTTTACTTAAAGGCATCAAAATAACCTTAAATGGAAAAATCCTGAATGGGCAAAAAATAGAATTGCTTTATGCCGACACTTCAAGACCATATTATGCAGAAGGGAAGATTGACGACGTAAAATATAGACTAGTTGCTGGCTTAGGTGAAATAGGTGATCCCAAACAGTCAGGTTGGTATATTTATTGCAATAACCGACTTGTTATGGAGGCCGACACCTCCAATATTACAGGTTGGGGGATTTCTCCAATTCCCAAATGGCATGTAAATTTTGTAATGTTTAGAGGACTTTTGTTTTTAGATTCAGAGGAAACTCTAAATCTACCATTAACAACAACGAAAAAGGGTATCGATGCAACCTCTGACGTGTATAAAGCAATCTTGCCATTAATGAAAAATGCGATGATTAGTGTTCTTGATTTCTTAAAACAAATTCCACAGATGGGAGATAAAGCAAATGAATATAGACAGATGCTTTGCGATAACTATGAAAGAAAAACAGCTCTAGAGCTGAAAACGCTCGACTTTCATGAGCATATGGCAAAAAGGTTCGAAGCACCAGAATTAGATATGGATATTATTTCTCAGAAGAAAGATACTGTTCGAATTGCTTTTGATGCAAAAAAGAATGCTGCAAATGCAGCAAAGTTGCATGCAGAAGCGAGAAGTTATAAGGAGTTAGGGACGTTAACTTTTGAGTATTATTTACAGATGGAGGATATTGATTATGAAGAGTCCTGATGTGGTAAATTATGAAATTCGACCATGTAAATTTGTAGAAAGAAGAATATTGTTAGCTTCCTTATATCAGATAGTCATTAATATGAGGCAAGAATATCAGTATATCGGATTTGGTGGTTTGGCTTTTACAGATTTTAAGTTGTTTCATAAAGAACTGAGTGTTGATTCTATGTATAGTATCGAAGGATGTTATACGCCAGAAAAGTTGGAATTTAACAAGCCCTTTTCTTGCATAAAGATATTGCATGGATTATCGACGAAGATGTTATTAAAAATTGATTTATCAAAACCTAGTATAGTATGGCTTGATTATGACGGAGCCTTGACAATGGATATTTTTACAGACATTAATATTCTGTTTAACAAATTACCACATGGAAGTGTTTATATTATGACATGTAATAGTCAGCTTCAAAATGATAATGCAGATTCCATTCGTCCGTATACAAACGAAGAGTTTATTAAAATATATAAAGGTTTAGTTCCATATGACATTGAGAAGAACTGTTGTGCTAATATAAACGCACCAAAAACTATAAAAAAAATGGTAGACTCATACTGCAATAAGACTTTAGAAGAACGCAATAAAACTGTAAAGATAGCTCTGAAATATAAGTCATTATATAACATAAAGTATCAAGAGCAAGGGGGAGCAAAAATGTATACATGCGGGGGCATTATCATAAACAAAGATTATGATGAAAAGCAATTACATGTAAATGACTTCGGATATTTGGACAAAGAAACTCCGTTTGAAATTAATATTCCAAATATCACACGTAAAGAAGCCTTATATCTGAATCAAATTCTGAATATAGAAGAAAAAGAAAAAGAGATAGTAGAAGGAAAGATTGTTAAAGCAACAGATATCGAAAAATATAAAAAATTTTATAAATATATGCCTAATTATTACGATGTTCGATTATAATTATAGTCAATGAGAAATACAAAATGGAATAAACATGAAGCGGCTCTATTAATAGATGGTTATAATAGAGCTGCGAATGGTCATGCTTCAATAAAAGAAGTGGCTATGAGAATATCAGAAAGATTAAGACCATCCGGTATGCAAGATAGTGAAACCTATAGGAATGTCAATGGCATTACTCTTCAACTTGGAGCAATTCAGTTCCTTATGACAGATGGTGCTCATGGTATTTCTCATGTAAGTAACCTGTTTCGTGAGATTGTAAAGTTATATAAAGAGGATTCAACCGAGTTTGCAAAATTATTAGAAGAAGCAAAACATAGATACCCCAATAGATGATTTGACATCTATAGGGAATTGTAAACAAGTAACACAAATAGTTATCGATATGCACAAACGGATTATTGTTTTAAAAGCATGCGGAAGTTCCGATGAGCCACATGAGTGCAACGGAATATGCGAACAGGCACAGTTATATGGAATTGATCATGGTTGTATATGATAGGTAAAGTGTGAATTTAATATAATGAGACATGAAAAAAATAGATACATTGTTTAATGAGTGGCAATCTCTTCAGCCTCTAAAAGAAAGTAATCAAAGGCGGCTTGACCAGAAGTTCATGTTGGAATTTAATTACAATTCTAACCATATTGAGGGTAATACGCTTACATACGGGCAAACAGAATTTCTTCTGATGTTTGGCAAAGTAGTAGATAATGCTAACATGAAAGACTTGGAAGAAATGAAAGCCTCTAATGTGGGATTGAAAATGGTGAAAGAAGCGGCAATAGACAAAGAGCAGCCGCTCACTGAGTATTTCATTCGCACACTACACCAGACTTTGCTACGTGAGGACTATGTGGTTTATCGCCAACTTCCTGATGGAACAAACACATCGTACGTTGTTCATGCTGGACGATATAAGACACGTCCTAACTCTGTTATTACTGCAACAGGTGAAAAATTTGAATATGCTTCACCAGAAGAGACACCTGCATTGATGGCAGATTTGATACGATGGTACAATGAAGAGGAGAAAAAAGGACAGATGAGTCCTATTGAACTTGCCACATTGTTTCATTACAGATATATCCGTATTCATCCTTTTGAAGACGGGAATGGACGTATTTCCAGGTTGATAGTCAATTATATACTTCATCGTCATGGATATCCTATGATTGTGGTAAAAAGTGCAGACAAAGCCAATTATCTGATGGCTCTTAATCGTTGCGATATTGCTATTAGTAAGATTCCATCAGAAGGAGCTCATGCATCGCTTGAACAAATTATGCCTTTTGTTGATTATTTGTCGAATTGTTTAGAAAGAGCGTTAATTATTTCAATAAAGGCTGCAAAGGGCGAGAGTATTGAAGAAGGTGATGATTTCGAGAAACAATTGAAAATCATTGAAAGGAATGCAAGAAAAGAAACGCCACAAGATTCGCATATAGTAACGTCACAGGATAAGGTAGATGTCTTTAACAGATTTCATAGGCGCTTGACAGAACGGCTGATAACGGCATTAAATCCTGCAATTGCATTTTACAACACTCTGACAATCCACTATTTTATGACTAAAGATCGGGACCAAATTAGTGGTTCTGGATTCTTCGCACTTGACTTTAAAGAAGATCTTAATACTGAGTTGCCAGAAAAATATAAGGAGGTATTAAAGGAGTCTCAGTCTATTATGTTACATATTTCTTTGCAGGGAGTAAAACCAGTATATAAGATGAAAGATTCTCCTATCTTCTTAAAAGCAAGTGTGTTATTTGAACCGACCTACTATGTTTTCAATGAAACGACATACAAATATGGTACTTATCCGACACCAGCTCAAATTGATAGCTTTATCAAAGAGATAAAAGATTATGTTTTAATGACTATCCAAAAAGCGACAGAATCAGAATAAATATACGATTACTGACACTGATATGAGTATCGAATCAACTTTACATGGGTATAGGGTACAATTCCTATATACTCTATATAGGATGCTAGTTTCTAATAATCCTCAGGAAGTATTTGTGCCTGAGGGGAAGGAAGATTTGGATATTTATGTTGATGAGATATTGAATGAGTGTATTCAGATAAAATGTCACGCAGGGACTTTGACGTATAGAGATTTGTATTCGACAGGAAGAAAGACATCATTGTATAGCAGGGCGATCTGTTCTCTTGATAAGAATTCGAAAGTAAAGATAAGAATAGTTTCCATCAACGGGAAGATAAGTAACGAACTTACAGATAAAGCAAAACTAAAACGGAAACTGAAAGGGGATTCTGAACTGAAATTAAAAGATCGTGATGCAAAAGATCTGGCAACGATTGTAGATGCTGCTGTTTTTAATGAGCAAGAAATGCTCTCTTCTATTTCATCGGAGTTGAAATCAAGGTTCGTGGAAATTGATCCAACTTTTGCCATAAAGCTGTTGACACAATGGATCTACGAGGCTGCAGAACATGGAGAACGCCTGACAATCGAAGACTTGGAGCAAGAGATTCGGGCCATTGGTGTTGTCCAGTCTAAAATGCAAGCTTTCCGTAATCAACTTGGTTCTGCTATTATTCCGCTATTCACGGAAAACGGTTTGGCTGGTTATGATGAACAAATTTTGTCGAATGAATTTTATGATGGCGTTTCTGCAAAGCCGGAACATATTATGGCTGGACTGGATATAGAACGTGGAGATATTGAAAATGATGTTGAAACAGCATTTAGGAAAAGTAATATAGTTATAGTGCATGGATTGTCTGGTGCAGGAAAAAGCACATTTGCATACAGATACATTTATGAACATGCCAGTGCAATGGCTTACGAAATTAGGAATTGCAATCTAAAGAACGTGAATGATGTGTTGCTGTCGTTATCGGCAATTGCTAATGGGCTGAGGATTCCCGCCATGTTCTATTTTGATGTCAATCCATCAAACCCAGAGTGGATTGAAGCTATTTCTGTTTTGGCTGGCAGAAAGGATGTTCGATGTCTCGTGACCATGAGACAGGAGGATTGGAACATACAATACCCAAGAATCTGTACTGCATTTAATTATGAGGATGTTACATTAGAATTACACAGGGAAGAAGCGGAACGGATATACAACAGATTGCTAGGGAGAGATGTTGATATTCGCCGTTCGTTTGAAGTTGTCTGGGAAGAGGCAGAACAATCGGGCAATCTGCTGGAGTTTATTTATTCGCTAACTCATGGAGAGACTCTTGAGAATAGAATTAAATTTCAAATCAATTGTGAATCAGAAAAGAGTAAACACCTATTAGGATATATTGGCACTGCAAACTATTTTGGCGGATGCATCAACCTAAATGGATTGCTGCAGTTGTTAGACTTTAGCACAGTTGAAGTTTCTTCTTTGATAGACAAGCTACAGTATGAGTTCTTTAGGATTGAAGACAATGTGTTTAAAGATATTCATCCAATAAGAACAAAGTTTATTGTAAAAGCGCTGTTTGGCAATAAGTTCTTGTTTCTAAAAAATACAGCTATGGAGATATTTAATAAGATAGATATTTCAAATGGTCATCTTTACATTTTGCGAATGATGAAGGAATGTGGAATAACTGTAGATGAACTCATTTCAGAATTCTTAAGCAAAGAACTCTCCCCGAATCAGGCTTATAGCATAGCAAGAGCTTTGTTGTGGTGTGGTATTTATGATTATGAAAGGAAACACAAGGAATTGATTTGCGAACTAAATAATCAGGTTGGTTCGCTTTGGGAATATTTTGTGCCGATGAACTTCACAGGTATTGATATTCAAAAGAGTATGTCTGTTCTTACGAGTATTAATCCGAACTTTCCTGATACTACAGAAATAGTATCTCGATTTGATAATCAAAAAGAGATTTTTTGCCATTTAGAACGGTGGTTGTTAAGTAGAAAAATTTTTTTCCATCCCACTAATCATAAAGAATGGTTTGTACTCTCTAAATTCTTAACACTCGTTTCATGGGTGAGCCCAAATGGCATAGAGATAATTGGCAAGCCAAACAGCCAGGCCATTAAATCAGAAAATATGGATGAATGTGCTCAGATTCTCCTGGGATTGAAGAATGCAGGGCGTTATGATCTCGTGTTAGATTATGAGAGACAGTTCATCATATGTTTGAGAAAGGATTATAAAATCATCCAGTTTAAGAAGGAAAAGCAATCGTTGATGATGCTGAGTTTCTTAGATTATAATGAAGATTCACCCTATCGGACTGAAGACAATAAAGGTTTTATTACCGAGCGGGTTAATATGCGAATAATTGATCTTTGTAGATGTGCATTCCCTGAAGTAGAAGAATATCGTTCGGAAATACTAAAAGATGATTTGATAAATCTTTTCGATGAGATGCCGACATTTAAGCAAATAAAACGCGATAATCTTCCACTAGATGAGATGCGTGAACCAAGAACTGTTCTTTGTAATCTGTATAAAAAGGAGAATGGAATTACTAATCGTGAAACGTATGCAAATCTCGTCTTGCAGAAAAGAAAAGATTACATTAGGGCAAACATTATAGTGGCACACTTCCTCGATGAATGGCATAAAAATCCCCAAATAGCATATAAGGGATATACACAACTTATTAAAGAATTAGCAGAACTTGCAGATAAGACAGAATTCTCAATCCCAACATCGGAAATTAGTGAGTTTGGATATGGTCGTTCAGATAAGTTTCTATTTGACACTGATAAGGATTCAAATAAGGAAGCTGACGATGTGTACCATTCAGTAGATAAGTTTTTTTCTGGTCTGCGCACTTTCTATTATCAATTTCCTAAAGCTATTGCAAATGAAGGTAATTTCAAGAACACTGCCTCTGCGAATTTGTTTGATGCAATGATGTTGTTACCATCATTCCAATCCAATTTCAAGAATGTATTTTACAAATATGTTTATGAGGAGGAACTTGATACAATTGATAAGAAAGAACTATATAGTATAAGAAGTCTATGGGTCGTATGGGAATCATTAAGAGAAGGCTTTGACTATAATAGTGTCTCTCATCTTATGCAAAGATATGAACAGATGAAATCAACGCTGGTTGGAAAACTTGTCGATGCGATAAAATATAAATGGAAGGATTGTGGTTTTGATAGTGAAAGACTTCGAATAAATGTCAGCCAAAAGACAATAAAGGTTGACTTCATATACACAAGTGAAGCAGATTATAAATCTTACCTTTACTACATACAAATGGCTGTTGCACAAAAACTTGCGAGTTATAACTATTTCTCCTCTCAGCGAATGGTTTTGATGAATGCAATAGACAAAGTGATTATATCACCTCTATATCAGCTATGTGAGGGCTCTGTTGTGTCATTAGATGGGCAACGTCTTGTTTGTAACATGGGTAGTTTGTTCGCAAAAGCAGATGAAGTTGTGAAGAATGATGTTTTTTTCTTCTTTGTGCCAGAACAGGATGAAAACGTCAAAACAACCAGAGAATTGACTGTTTTCAATCAACTGATAGCTGTTATGAATCTCATAATATGGACGTGTAATAAACTATCTTCTTTATATGAGTTATTAGAAAAAGTTGATGATGTGACTGGAAAAGAGATTGCTGACGATTATAAGCATCTATGTGAGAAGAGAATTACTGAGACAGATTTCACTATCTTTGATAGTCTATTATTAGGGTTACAAGATGTTTCAGTCCAAACCTGGATAGATGATGCAATTGAGGTAACAAAGTCGTTTATGTCCTCTGTTGCTTCCGATTCGACATGGTATATGCATTCAGACCAGTTAAAGAGCGCTTTTAACCAATTGAATGACATAAAAATGTATGCTCAAGTCCAATTACTTCGTGCTATAAATGATTATAGTTATTATAATAGATTATCTTTGCAAACGAAATAAAAATAAGACAATGAACATAAACGAAACTTTCGATAATTTACGCTACCACCACGAGGATGAGGTGGTGGAGTTCAAGAAGGCGGAGAACAACTTTGACTTTGATGATTTGGGTAAGTACTTCTCTGCACTGAGTAATGAGGCGAACCTGAGGGATAAGGATTTTGGTTGGCTGGTGTTCGGAGTGCACGACAAGACACGGGAGATACTGGGTACGACGTACAAGAACGGGATGAAAAGTCTGCAGAAGTTGAAGTATGACTTATCGCAACATACCACTGACGGAAACACCTTCAGGGACATCTTCGAACTGGAGGTTGAGGGGAAGCGGGTGCTGATGTTCCAGATACCTGCTGCACCTCGTGGTATCCCGATGGCTTGGCAGGGACACTTCTATGCCCGACGTGGCGAGAGTTTGGTGGCTCTCGACATGAGCAAGTATGAGGAGATACGCAGGCAGACGGTGAATGAAGACTGGACTGCTGAGGTTGTTGCAGATGCCACAATAGATGACCTTGACAAAGAGGCTATAGCAAAGGCTCGCGAAGGTTACAAACAGCGTTATCCAATACTTGCAAAGGAATGTGATGGCTGGGAAGACAAGGTGTTTCTTGACAAGGCAGGACTGACAATCGACGGAAAAGTGACACGTACAACGCTGTTACTGGTAGGCAAGGAAACGGCTGCTCATAAGTTGAACCACATAGCTCAGATTGTATGGAAGTGTTTTCAGGACGGACAGGTATTTGGTGATATTTACACCATCCCGTTTGTCCTTACAACTACAAAACTGCTCGGTAGGATACGCAACTATCGCTTCAAAATTTATCCTAAAGATTCGCTGATACCAGCAGAGGTGTGGAAGTATGATACGGAGAGCATACTCGAAGGTATGCATAACTCGATAGCCCACCAACAATATGAGAAGAATGCCAGAATTATTGTAACTGAAAATATGGATTCGTTGAAGTTCCAGAATGACGGTAGCTTCTACGAAGGGGACTACAAAGAGTATATCACTGGAGAGAAGACACCCAAGAGCTATCGCAATCCTGCACTCGTAAAGGCTATGGTGAACATCAGGATGATAGATACGCAAGGCTATGGTATCCACAAGATGTACCAGAGTCAGAAAGACCGCTATCTGCCGATGCCAGACTACGACCTGTCAACAGCGGATGAAGTCATTCTCAATCTGCCTGGCACCATCATCGATGAGAACTACAGCCTAATGTTGCTTGCCAATCAGGATATGTCGCTGACTGATGCCGTGTTGCTGGATCAGGTGCAGAAAGGTAAACCTATAAGTGACAACGCTATAAAGAAACTGAGGAAGGAAGGGCTGATAGAAGGTCGTAAACCTCACCTGTATGTCTCAAAGCAGATTGCTAAGGCGACTAATACGCAGGTGGAATATACTTTGAAAAAGGGGTTCAACGACGCAGAATGTCAGGAGTGGATTATGAAAGCCCTGAACGACCACAAGGTGCTAAGATTAACGAACTGCTCTGGAATAAGTTGCCTATTGATTATACAGACGATCAGAGAGTAAGAAAGATTGGCAATCTACTTACAAAACTTAGAAAAAATGGGGTTATATATACCGATGAGAATCGACTTTGGCATTTAAACGAGAATTTAAGCGACTTTAAGTGAAAATTTAAGCGACTTTAAGCGAGATTTACGTGAGATTTAGACGAGCTTAGACGAGAATTTAGACGGGATTAGACGAAATCTAAGACGAAAAAGAAGTGGAGAAGGAACCTTAGCCTACTCCACCTCTTATATATAGAGAGGAAATCTACCAGCCTAAACCTTTCTTCTTAGTGCCATCCCAGTTGGTCAACTCGTCGGCATTGCCGTTGCTACCTCCAACAGATTGTCCTCCCATTGACACGCGCATTTCAGAAGCCAGTTGGCCGATGCGAAGTACAGCTGTGTCCCACATGAACTGTAAATGATAACGTAAAAGTATACCAAATAATAATTTAAAAGTATACCACTTCGACTGAGCGCTGCAAAATTACACAAAAATCTTCAATTTAGTAACACAAAACAACAAAAATCACACAAAAAGTGATGAATAAGTTTATTATTCTTCTTTCATACGCTCAGATTTAGGGGAAAATCCCCAATGTCACAAAAAAGATAGCCGATAATGTGTTTTTTTGAATTGAATTAGCGTTTTTCAAAATAAAATTTGTAATTTTGCAGCAGAAATTCAAAATGGCAATTTGAAGAAATGATTAACAAGACGGTCTTAAAACAGATTTTGGCATCCAACCAGAAGGATGTGGAGAATTATCAGGTTATGCCCCGTGAGTTACCTTCCGACGAGTTCGAAAGGCGCGTGTTCATTGGTGTTCGTCGGGCAGGTAAATCTTTTATGCTCTATCAGAAGATGCAGCAGAAACTTGCCGAAGGTCATGGTTGGGACAGTATGCTTTATCTGAACTTTGAGGATGACCGTCTGTCGGATTTCTCGGTAGAGGACTTCGAACTGATTCTGGAGTGCCACGCGGAAATGTATGACCAGCGGCCTATGCTGTTTCTCGACGAGGTGCAGAATATTGACGGCTGGGAGAAGTTTGCCCGTCGTATGGCAGATGCAAAGTACAAAATGTGGATTACCGGTAGTAATGCCAAGATGCTGTCATCTGAGATTATGACTACCCTTGGAGGCCGTTACCTCACTACCGAGGTGTATCCCTACAGCTTCCAGGAGTTTCTGGATGCCAAAGGTGTTCCCTATGACGAACACGCACTTCTCGCTACTGAGAGTCGTGCCAAGATGCTGCGCCAGTGGAGCGAGTACCTGTATTGGGGCGGCCTGCCTGAATCTGTCAACCTCAGTGTCAAGCGCGACTATCTGACCAGCACCCTGCAGAAGATATATCTGGGCGATATCGTCAGCCGCAACAAGATTTCCAACCCTAATCTACTTCGTCTGCTCTTGAAGAAACTCGCCGAAAGTGTCAGGCAGCCTGTTTCCTACAACCGGCTATCCAATGTTTTGTCATCTGTAAGCGGTAAGATCACTATGCCTACCGTGAGTAAATATATTGAATATAGTGAAGATGCCTGGCTCCTGCTGCGCCTACGCAATGTCTCTGCCGCCTTTGCCGACAAAGAGACTTCGTGCAAATACTATTTCGTAGACAACGGCGTACTCAATCTGTTTCTTCTCGACGGTGACACTGCACTGCTTGAAAATCTGACAGCCTTGACTCTTTTCCGAAAGTATGGACATGACAAGGATAATGAACGGGTGTTTTTCTATAATGACAAGGTGGAAGTGGATTTCTATGTTCCTGAAGACAAACTAGCCATTCAGACTTCTTTTAGCATATCCAAGGCAGGGTCAACTCGCGAACGTGAAGTGGATGCCCTAAATAAGATTCCTAAGGTACTTGCTTGTGACCGCCGTATTATTCTTACCTATGAAGAGTCGGACACTATCACTGATGATTTTGGCACCATAGAGGTTATGCCATTATGGAAATGGATTCTCGGACAATAAAAAACTGAAAAAAATACGGCTCCAGTTGTTGGCTGAGAAGTCGGATGGTAACGGGATTCATATTATTCTTATGAGTTCCTCCATTCTATTGATGATGAAGTCGGCTCCAGAATTATTAAGCTCCTCTCTGGTTCCGTTGCCCCAAGTCACACCACAAGTTTTAGCTCCAGCATTGGCTCCCATCAGGATGTCAACGGCCATATCTCCGACAACAAGAGTTTCATTGGCATCAAAGTGCATCGCAGCAAGAGTCTTCAGCACAGGTTCTGGCTTGGGCTTTGCCTCCTTCACGTCATCTGCCCCTATTAAATAAGAGATGTAATTGGCGATACCCATATTGTGAGTCAACTCCGTGAGGGAATTGCGTGAACGGGACGAAGCGATAGTGAGCGTAAAACCTTGTTCCTTCAGTGTTTTCAGGGTCTTGACAACGCCAGGGAAGGCTTCTGGCGTAATATTCTGCAGATTCTCATTGAATATCCTGCGATATGTCTCTGCGCATCGGGAGATGAGTTCTTCCTGAATATCAGGGAACAGTGTCCTAAAGCACCCGGCCAACGGCAAGCCTATGGTGGCTGCACACTCTGCCTCAGTGCGGCTTGGCAGTTGCAGTTCCTTGATGGTCATCTGCATGGTCGTAACGATATTCCGTCGAGTGTCGCCCAACGTCCCGTCAAAGTCAAATATGATCAGTTTTATGCTCATGCCTCTTATTCCTTCGATTCATCTTCTACCTCACAATGCAGGAATCCCATTTCCTTGGCCTTTTCCTCATTCATCAGGAAGTAGATAGCCTCGCCTTCGTTGCAGAGTTCACCCTTCGAGTTGGTTATCTCCGCACTGATATACGCCAGATTCCTCACTAGTTTTGAGACCTTAGCACGAATGGTTAGTTCCGGTTCGGTAGTAGGCACTGCCTTGCGAAACTTCACATTCAGCTGAACGGTATAGCCACTGGTCTGTAACTTGCGGGTGACCACCCAGCCGCACACTTCATCAATCAGCGTACTCAGGATGCCACCGTGCATGGTATCAACCCAGCCCTGATAATTATGCTCAGGATGCCAAGTGCTCACGATATAGTCACCATCCTCGTAGAACTCCATGTGGAGTCCGATGGGATTGTCAGGACTGCAACCGAAACAGTTATATCCCTCACGGTTGCGCCATGGGTTTATTATCTTCTTCATCTTTGCTCCTCTAAATAATCAAATATATCTATAGTCCCTGCCTCGTTTCTGATATCAAGGGTCGGAACATACTCTTCCATTCTTGTTGTGCCACTTGTCTTATCAATAATCTGGTCTATCATACCCATAATACCTAAAATCATTTAAAAACAGAGGCCAAAGTTACTAATAATTAGGGAATTATTGCTAAATTTGCAACGATATTTAGGATAGTTTATAATCAAACCCCAACAAAAGACTAAGATTATGAGACAGAAGAAGATGATTATCGCCGCTCTCGCCGCTATGCTGTTGGCGATTCCGGCAATGGTGCAGAGTAAGAAGGGTGAAGCTGCAAAAAGGGCTCAGACCCTTGAAGTGTCGTTCGACTATCAGCGTCAGGCTGGCCCTGGTTCCAACCAGTACGCCGTCTGGATTGAGAATGAGAAGGGCGACGTTGTTAAGACGCTCTTCGTCACATCATACACTACGAAAGGCCGCGCCCGTGGTGGTGAGCAACCCAAGCGTGGCTATATTGTACGCCCGGCATGTGTGCCGACATGGGTAAAGACGGTAAAGGCCGATGAAAAGACTGACCAGCAATTGGATGCCGTCACAGGAGCTACACCGCAGGCTGGAGGTACTCAGACCTTCACTTGGGACTTCACTGACGAGCAAGGCAAGGCTGTTCAGCAGGGGGACTATAAGGTTGTGGTCGAAGCCACACTGTTCTTTGACAGTGACATCATCTACTCAGGCACCTTCTCCACAAAGGACAAGGAAGGGGATATCAAGCTTACTTCGACGCTCACCAAGGGGGATGAGCAGCACAAGAATATGGTAACAAACGTAAAGGCTATATTGAAATAATGGTATCA